>Ga0157363_1004503_pt1 | contig 12858 bp, 12 predicted proteins | sample AttsexASBM1_FD_111477 | JGI IMG/M metagenome (GOLD analysis project Ga0157363, IMG submission 111477) | Fungus gardens microbial communities from leaf cutter ant in Ribeirão Preto, State of São Paulo, Brazil - Atta sexdens ASBM1 | ecosystem: Host-associated > Fungi > Mycelium > Unclassified ...
ACTGGGCATCCTAAGCGTGGTGATGTCGTCGTGTTCAAATATCCGAAAGATCCTTCTGTCGATTACATTAAACGTGTGATTGGTTTACCGGGAGATAAAATTGTTTTTGATCCGGAGAGCAAAACCGTAACCGTTACCCCAGGCTGTGGCGAAGGCCATTGTGACAACCCTGTCGCGATTACCTACTCGTCGATGGAAAAAAGCGACTTTCTACAAACCTTTAGTGGTTTTGATGGAAATGAAGTGGGTAATGGCTTTTATCAGATCTCTAAAGCAGGTATGTTACCCGGTGGATTACAGCTAGGTGAGCGCCAAGAAACGCTTGGTAATGTCACCCATAACATTTTGTTGGTTAACCAAGCACAGAGCCAAGTAGATGCTTACTACCAGCAAGAAGGTCAACCGCAATCAACTTGGGTGGTCCCGGCTGGAGAATACTTCATGATGGGTGACAACCGCGATAACAGTGCGGATAGCCGTTATTGGGGCTTTGTTCCAGAGAAAAATCTGGTCGGAAAAGCCGTGGCTATCTGGATGAGCTTCGATAAACAAGAAGGTCAATGGCCAACAGGCGTACGATTAAGCCGTATTGGTGGTATCCATTGATAGGGAGTGAGTTCAAGGACGAACTCAACCCATAATTTTCACTACTGCACATGAAACCGTGAGTTGATACAGCCCTGTTTCATGTGCAATTAACAGACGCAAAGAATAACTGGAACAGCATGAACCCCATTCTTATAAATAAGCTGCAGCGTAAACTAGGCTACACTTTTACTCATCCGGAACTTCTGCAACAAGCCTTGACGCATCGCAGTGCCAGTAGTAAACATAATGAAAGATTAGAATTTCTTGGGGATTCAATCTTAAGCTATGTCATCGCGAATGCGCTTTATTGTCAATTCCCTCGTGTTGATGAAGGGGATATGAGCCGGATGCGTGCGACCTTGGTTAGGGGGAATACCCTTGCTGAGATGGCACGGGAGTTCGAACTGGGTGAGTGCTTACGCCTAGGCCCTGGTGAGCTTAAGAGTGGTGGATTTCGCCGTGAATCCATTTTAGCGGATACCGTAGAAGCACTGATTGGCGGAATTTTCTTGGATAGCGATATCCAACAAACCGAAAAATTAATCCTTAATTGGTATCAGTCGCGGCTGGAAGCGATCAGCCCGGGTGATAAGCAAAAAGATCCGAAAACACGTTTACAAGAGTATCTTCAAGGGCGTCACTTACCGTTACCGGCCTATTTAGTGGTTCAGGTGAGGGGAGAGGCTCATGATCAAGAATTTACGATTCACTGCCAAGTGAGTGGTATGAATGAAGCGGTGGTTGGCATTGGTTCTAGCCGTCGTAAAGCAGAACAGGCTGCTGCAGAGCAAGCACTGACTAAGTTAGGAATTGAATGAGCGAACAAGTAACGCATTGCGGTTTTATCGCAATTGTCGGGCGCCCGAACGTTGGAAAATCGACCCTATTGAACCAGTTATTGGGGCAAAAAGTCTCGATTACTTCACGTAAGCCGCAAACGACACGCCACCGCATTATGGGGATTGATACCCAGGGTGCATACCAAGCCATTTATGTGGATACCCCGGGCCTTCACATCGAAGAAAAGCGTGCGATCAACCGCTTGATGAACCGTGCAGCGAGCAGCTCGATTGGTGATGTTGAGCTTATTGTCTTCGTGGTAGAAGGTACTCGTTGGACTGAAGACGATGAGATGGTGCTTAATAAGCTCAAATCGGTCAAAGTGCCGGTGCTCTTAGCCATCAATAAAATCGACAATATTCAAGATAAAACCATTCTATTGCCACATATCCAACAGATCAGCCAAAAAATGAATTTTGCTGATGTGGTGCCACTGTGTGCAGAAACGGGGCAGAACGTCGATGCCATCGCGCGTATCGTACATAACACGCTTCCTGAAGCGGACCATCACTTCCCAGAAGATTATGTGACTGACCGTTCACAACGCTTTATGGCGTCTGAGATCATTCGCGAAAAGTTAATGCGTTTCTTAGGGGCTGAACTGCCGTATTCTGTTACCGTTGAAATCGAACGTTTTGTTGCTAATGAACGAGGCGGTTACGATATCAATGGCCTTATCTTGGTCGAACGCGAAGGCCAAAAGAAAATGGTGATAGGTAATAAGGGCACCAAGATCAAAACCATTGGTATTGAAGCACGTCGTGATATGGAAGAGATGTTCGAATCCCGTGTTCACCTTGAACTGTGGGTGAAAGTGAAGTCTGGCTGGGCAGATGACGAACGTGCTCTGCGTAGCCTAGGCTATACCGACGATCTTTAATTAATGGAGGGCTGGCAGCGCGTTTTCGTTTTGCATGCTCGCCCTTACAGCGAAACGAGTTTACTGCTAGATATTTTCAGTGAAAGCGATGGACGCGTCACTGTACTAGCGAAAGGGGCTCGCTCACGCCGTTCCAACCTCAAAGGGGCTTTACAGCCCTTCACTCCTCTGCTTATGCGATGGGGGGGTAAAGGTGAAGTTAAAACGTTACGTAGTGCCGAGCCTGTCTCGATGGGACTGCCGTTAAGTGGGACTTACCTTTACTGCGGACTTTATGTCAATGAACTGTTGATGAGAGTCCTCGGTCAAGAAATTGGTTACTCAGCGCTTTTCTTCGATTACCTCCATTGTTTACAATCTCTTGCTGCACTTGATAGCTCCCCTGAGCCTGTCTTACGGCGTTTCGAATTTGCGCTATTGGCGCATCTGGGGTACGGCGTAGACTTTTTACACTGCGCCGGTAGCGGTGAAGAAGTCAGTGATGAGATGACTTATAACTATCGGCAAGAACGAGGTTTTATTGCCAGTGTCATGCCGACAGCACACACCTTTACCGGCCGTCAGTTACGCGCCTTTTATCAGCGCGAATTTCCAGAAATTGATACACTGCGGGCGGCAAAACGTTTTACACGTATGGCGTTGAAGCCGTACTTAGGTGGGCGTCCTTTGAAAAGCCAAGCACTCTTTCGGCAATTCCAGCTTCCCGTCAACAAGCAGGAAGAGTGAACAACATTGTCCCTTTTTTTCGCGATTATCTATGAGGTTTAGCATGGCGGAAGTTTATTTAGGCGTAAATATTGACCATATTGCCACCGTGCGTAACGCACGCGGTACTCACTATCCGGATCCCGTTCAGGCCGCTTTCGTGGCAGAACAAGCTGGTGCTGATGGCATTACTGTGCACTTACGTGAAGACCGTCGCCATATCACTGATCGAGATATCGCCTTACTGCGACAAACTATTCAGACCCGCATGAATTTAGAAATGGCGGTGACTGAAGAGATGATTAACATTGCTTGTCAGACACGCCCGCATTTCTGTTGCCTCGTACCAGAAAAACGCGAAGAAGTGACCACGGAAGGCGGTTTAGATGTTGCGGGTCAACAGGCTAAAATGAACGACGCCGTGGCACGTTTACAGCAAGCGAATATTCTCGTATCGTTATTTATCGATCCCGATATCCAGCAGATTGATGCGGCGGTTACCGCAAAAGCCCCCTTTATCGAGATTCATACCGGTGCTTACGCAGAAGCGCACGATCCTGAGGAAGTTGAAAAAGAATTAGAACGTATTCGGACTGCAGTGAGCTATGCGGCATCGAAAGGCTTGAAAGTGAATGCCGGCCACGGGCTGACTTACCATAACGTTCAAGCTATCGCCGCATTACCAGAAATCTATGAGCTGAATATTGGGCACGCGATTATTGGTCGTGCGTTATTTAGCGGGTTGGCGGATGCCGTACGCGAGATGAAACAGTGCTTACAGGATGCTCGACGCTAATGGCTATCGTGGGGCTGGGGACGGATATTGTCGAAATCTCTCGTATCGAACGGGTGATAGAACGTTCAGGTGACCGGTTAGCAAAACGAGTGCTAACCGATAGCGAATGGCAACAATATCAACAACATCATCAACCCGTACGTTTTTTAGCGAAACGTTTCGCGGTGAAAGAGGCGGCAGCTAAAGCCTTTGGTACGGGAATTCGTAATGGATTGGCCTTTAATCAATTCGAAGTCTTTAATAATCCGCTCGGCAAGCCTTGTTTACGATTACTTGGGCAAGCGGAGATTCTTGCGGAGCAATTGGGTATTCAGCACCAGCACGTGACGCTCGCCGATGAGCGTCGCTACGCCTGCGCAACGGTGATCTTCGAAAGTTAACCGTTTAGGTTAGGATAGAGCTGTACGAACTTTTCCCACAACTTATCCGGGGTTTCTTGCCATCTAGCATCCTGAATGATCGTATGTGTGATCGGGCAGACACTTTGGCAGGTCGGTGCATCGTAATGCCCGATGCATTCTGTGCAACGAGCCGGATCGATTGCGTAGATTTCTGTACTTAGCGCGATGGCCTGGTTAGGGCACTCGGGTTCGCACATATCACAATTGATACAGCGTTCAGTGATGACTAATGCCACGTTGCGTTACCTTTACGATATTGATGGTTGCGAGTATTTCATTAGTGGGGATGGCCTGGTTTAGTTTCAGGAATTAATTCCCGTTCATGACGGAGCCAAGTTGTGTAGAGTTTATCATTACGAAGTGATAGCCTTTTGATGTCGGTCTAATTCTTTTTCAGTTTTAGCTTATCAGCTATCGATTCTGTCTCTTTTTATGCGCAGGGGGGAACCCGAGATTTAACTTTCTCGCGGGTTAGTGTTAGTCCTCAGATCCTCGCCCATTGGTTTATTGATTACCTAACAATAGTTGAGTGATTTTTTTATAAAACCTTATATAACCCACGAGTCGTATTTTCAATTAATAGCGAACTTTAAAGGCGATGCGTTTCCAAGTTCGAGTCGAATGTCCTGTTAGTGGAGGATATTTAGATTAACTTAACGAGTAGACATCCAACGTAGTATTAACTCTCAATATCGTTTTTCAAGGGTAAAGCTGTTTCCTGTAAATGACGCCAAATGACATTATTTTCTGCATCTAATTCGAATACTGCGGTAGAAAATCGTGTCGTTGCTGTTTGACCCGGTCGTTGTTGTTGTTCTTGATAACTGACCGTTGCACCCATAGCACTCTCCGCGATTAACGCTAGGTCATCGATATTGATCGTTAATCCAGCTTTAGTCCCGGATTGCGCTGAGAAAAATGATGCGAGAGTACGGTAATTTAGCTGTGAACCGCCGGTTGTTACCATTGAAAAGGCTGGGCTAAAGCGTGATAACAGCGTGTCGTAGGTCTCTTGTGGAGCATCTGGTGTGCTGAGCCATTCGAGGATCAATTCATGGCTGTCTAAGACTTCTTGAAAATAACGATTCATTATTTCTCCTTATTCAATGTATCGATGATTGCACGAGGATTAATTCGTAGACAAAGCGAAAGTGGGATTGCTGAACTTAACGCCGCTAGTATGAAACATAAGCGGTAAGCCTGCTTCTGTGATATACAGGAGATATTTAATAGGACTTCAAGTAGCAAACTGATCAAGGTTACGCCAAAACAAAAGCTAAGCTGGCGATTAATATTCCAGATGCCGCTGGCATCCGCGAGTTCGTCATCTTTTATATAAATAAATGCCAAACTCTGTGCGGTGCTACTGCACAAGCTACCCCCGAACCCCATCAGCGAATAAGTGACTATGGCCCACAGCAAGTAATATTCACGAGTAATAAGCGTTAATAATCCAAAACCTATTCCTTGCACAATACTGCCAATAATAAACAGGGTGCGAGGTCCCAAGGTATTAAATTTTTTACCGGTAAGCGAGATAGCTACTAAAGAAGCAATTGCCCATGGAAACATCATCGCGCCTACCTGAGTAGCATGTATTCCCAACTGGTTTTGTAGATACAGCATCGCCACAAGACTCACACCGGTAAATACCCCGGGGACTGACTGGTACATAAGCATAGCTGTTTGAAACATAGGATCTCGGATAAGCCGAAGATTCAGTAAGGGTTGTCGTATAAGCATTGAGCGGCGGATATATCTACTCAAAACCCATAGCCCCAAAATTAACAGAATGACACTTTCTGTTAACTGGCCCTGTTTACCCATCTGAGTCAGGCCAACTAATATAAGACCCAGGGCTAAACACGCCGTGACAAGGCCAGTAACATCTAACTGCTCAGTAGAATGTATCTTGACGTCCGATTCTAGCCAGCAAGCAGCGAAGATCAGGGCAATGGAAGCAAGAGGGATGCTGGCTAAGAACACCCAGCGCCAGCCCATATTCTCTACTACTACTCCGCCAATGAAGGGAGATAGTGCAGGGGCCATCAGTGCTACGAGCATAATAATCGAAGAGAGCTTTGCTCTTTCGTCTCTGCGGTAAAGTGCGTAGGTTAGGGTTTGTCCAACGGGAATAAGTAATCCACCGCCTAGTCCTTGTAGTACACGCCATAAAATAAGTCGTTCTACATTGTTTGCAGAGGCTATCCCGATAGTGGCGACCATGAAGATAATGAGAGAGCACAAGAATATGCGCTTTGGCCCCCATTTCTGCGCTAGCCAACGGCTTAAAGGAATCACTAAAGTTAATCCTAAAATATAACCATTACTCACCCACGCCAACTGACTGATTGAGGCATTAAGTTGTGAGGCAATGTTAGGATAAGCAACATTAGCGATGAACATGTTGACCAGATCAATAAAAAAGCCCAACAGATAAATACTGGCGACGCGTACCCGATAACTCATAGCAATCTCTCAAAATCAGTCATTATTGCTGAGTGTAATAGGATAAAAAAAAAGATAAATCGGGGTCTGAGCGTTATACTGTCAAAAAAAAATTGACAATATAAGCTCGTTTAACAAGGAAATATCATGCTGACTATGCAGCGTATGGAGATATTTATCGCAGTCATAGAGGCGCGGAGTTTTACCGGTGCAGCACAAACATTGGGGCTGACCAAAGCTGTCGTCAGTGTGAATATCAAAAAACTTGAAGAGCAATTAGGTGTTTCATTATTTCAGCGCAGTACTCGCAAGGTTGCTGCAACTGAGGCGGGAGAACGTTTTTATCTGCGCTGCCTTAAACTTCTTCAGGATGCAGAGGAAATTCTCGATGACGTGCGGGGTGATCACTGTGGATTGAGTGGCTTATTAAGGATAACGACTACACCGGAATATGGTGCAAAGGTAGTGGTTCCTGCGATAGCTGCATTCTCGACTCAGCATCAACGATTGCGCGTCCAGCATATTTCTTCATCAAAAAATGATGATCTCATCTCGGGACGCTTCGATGTCGCGATACGTCTTGGGCAATTAGATGATTCCAGTCATCATGCGAAATTATTGGACCGCTTCGATATCATTCCTGTCGCTTCTGCATCTTATTTAACCCAACACCATATCGAACCCATCGTTGACCTCGAACAATTAAAAAATGCGCATTGGATAGCTCATGGTCGTCTTGCGAAACCGCTTAGCTGGGAGGTGAGATTACCAAGTGGAGAAAATGCTTTTTTTAAAGTCAATGGAAGGGCAGTGATTACTGCCGATACGGCCGCATCCTTAAGGGCATTTGTTCGAAGCGGGGCAGGGGTTGCGCTCTTACCAAACTGGCTAGTGAAAGAGGATATCGCTATGGGGCGGTTAACTCAGCTACTTCCAGACCATCAGTTTCCGAAACAGGGGATTTATGCTCTATACCCGAACACCCGTCACGTCTCAGAAAAAGTTCGGACATTTATAGATTTCCTACAAAATTATATTGATGAAACAGCTCAAGGAATTAAGTAAGAGAGAGCTGCCGTCCTGCAATGGCTATGCATAACGTATTGAGTAGTAGAGTGACTCCCAATCGCCTTTACCGTTCTTCTTATCCTTTTCCCCCCTTAGACTATAGTAAAAGGAGTTATTAGCCGTTCAAACCGTTTAGGATGATCCATATGGATGAGAAGAAACCAGTTATCGAGGTGATTGATGCTCACCAGAACAACCTCAAAAATATCTCAGTAACGCTTCCTGTAGGAGAGATAACGGTCTTTACCGGCGTATCGGGTTCAGGAAAGTCTTCGCTTGTATTCGGTATTCTGGCGGCTGAGTCACAGCGCCAGCTTAATTTTACCTTTCCTTCTTATCTTCGAAATCGGCTACCTCAGTCTGGAACACCCCAAGTGCGGCATATCTCTGGGCTCTCTACCGCTATTATCGTCGATCAAAAACCAATAGGGACCAATAGCCGTTCGACGGTCGGTACCGCCACCGATGCCTCACCGCTTCTCAGATTGATATTTTCTCGCATTGGGCAGCCCAGTGCGGGATATTCGCCAGCCTTTTCTTTTAACGATCCCAGTGGGATGTGTCCTCATTGTCAGGGGAGTGGGGAGGTCTTCGATATTGATGAGAGCGAGCTTATCGATATGCATAAATCGATTAATGAGGGCGCGTTTAACTTCAAAGCTTATCACCCTGGCAGTTGGTACTGGAAATGGTATAAACGGACACAGCTTTTCGACGCGGATAAAAAACTGATTGATTATACGCAGCAGGAATTGGATCTATTACTTTACGCCGAACCGACGCCACTGAAAAACCCGCCTCCTGGTTGGTATGCCACGGCTAAATACGAAGGCATCGTTCATCGCTTTAGGAAGATGTTTATCGATAATATTTCCGAAGGGATGCAAAGGCGCTTTCAGGATGATCTGGAACGCATTATTTACAAAATGAAGTGCCCGGCGTGTCAGGGAGCACGCCTGAATCAGGCAGCATTAGCCTGTAAGATCGATGGGCAGAATATTGCACAACTCTCCGATTTACCCGTTAGACAACTTGTCGATATTGTCAGTCATTGGCAGTCTCCAGATATTCTTCCTGCCGTTGAAAATCTACAACTCTTATTGCGCACCATGATTGATCTGGGGTTGGGATATATGCAGTTGTCCCGGCCGACACCGACGCTATCCGGAGGCGAAGCACAGAGAATAAAAATGGTCAGGCATCTAGGGAGTTCATTAACTCGTTTTACCTATATTTTCGACGAGCCTTCGACCGGTCTCCACCCCTTTGAAGTGAAGCATTTCGGTGAGATTTTAAAAAAACTTCGTGATAAGGGTAATACCTTGTTTGTGGTCGAACATGATCCCGATCTCATTACCATAGCGGATAATATTGTCGATATGGGGCCGGGTTCGGGTGATGATGGGGGAAATGTTTTATTTAGCGGCCCCTACGCTGAATTTCTTTTATCGGATACCGCTACGGCAAAGTATATGATGTCTCCCCGTGTGTTTAAAACCCCGCGACAGCCAGAGCATAGCGGCTTAATACTCGAGAATGTTAACGAAAATAACCTCAAAAATATCAGTGTCGAGATTTATCGCCGCATAGTAACTGTGGTGACTGGCTTAGCCGGATCGGGAAAAAGTACACTGATCAGAGCGCTCATTCGGCGTTATCCTGAAGTGTACTTTTTGGACCAAAGTCCCCTACATGGCAGTATCCGTTCGAGTATTGCGACTTACCTTAATATTATGGATACATTACGTACCTATTTCGCTAAAGCGAATGGGGTAGAACGCTCTTGGTTTAGTACTGCTTCGAAAGGAGCGTGTGAAGCTTGTCAGGGTAAAGGGATCCGTACTACTGAGCTGGCATTTTTAGGTAATGCGGAGGCAGAATGTGAGGCCTGTAAAGGCTCAGGCTATAATCCTACGGCCTTAAGTTACCGTTACCAGAATAAATCGATTGCTGAGGTTATGCAGTTAACTGTTTCGCAAGCGTTAGCTTTTTTTAACGGCGATACAAAGGTGACGGAGCCCCTCGCCAAGATGCAACAAGTCGGTGCAGGCTACTTAACGATCGGCCGCTCGACCTCAACGCTATCAGGCGGCGAACGGCAGCGAGTCAAATTATCGACCGTCATTGCTCAAAAAGAGATGATTTTAGTCTTAGATGAACCGACTACTGGGCTACATGGCCAAGATGTCCAGCATTTTCTATCGCTGTTACAACAATTGGTCGATAACGGTACCACCTTAATTGTGGTCGAACATAATTTAGACGTTATGCTGAAGGCAGATTGGATTATTGATTTGGGACCGAAAGCGGGCGACGAGGGAGGGGAGATTGTCTACAGCGGGCCGGCAGAAGCGATAGTCGATTGTGAGCGCTCATTGACAGGACAAGTACTCAATCGTTACCTGAGTGAATCTTATTAATTGCAGGTCACACTCTTTTATCTTGTGAAGAAACTTATAAAGGCGAACAGAGGTCCTGTTAATCGATCGAAGATGATTGCCAATATAAAGAAAGAGGGGGGCAGCATAGTATGTGGGGCAGACTGATAAGGTTGATGAAATCTACGCTTCATTGGTCTGCTAAGTAACGGACTACGCCTGTCGACGTCACATAGAACTTTCCGGGCAAAACTCTGCGCGATTGTCTGACGATTTTAGGTAGTGCTTTACCCTTGGGATAATTTACTCAGAATGTCTTATCCGGTCAGGTCATATTATCAACTTGGACTAAGCTGAATAGCAGATTATATCAAATATTTAGCGTAATTAATTGGGGATAGGCGATGAAAATTCTAATTACTGGTGCGACTGGGCTGATAGGGCAGCGTCTCACGAAGAAATTGTTAAGCCAATCGCACCATGTTACTGCTTTGACACGGTCCCCTGAACGGGCGGCCAAGCTTCTCGGATCCCAAGTGGAATTGTGGAGCTCGCTTGCAGACTTATCGTCGTTAGACGGTTTCGAGGCGGTGATTAACCTCGCCGGAGAACCTATTGCCGATAAGCGTTGGACGGACGCACAAAAACAAACGCTCTATGATAGTCGTTGGCAATTAACTGAGAAGATAGCTGAATTGATTAAAGCCAGTGCCCATCCGCCATCGGTTCTAATCTCTGGATCAGCAGTGGGCTATTACGGTGATCAAGGACAGGCTGTTGTCACTGAACAGCACTCGCCCAAACAAGAGTTTACTTGGCAACTCTGTTCGCGTTGGGAAACGCTGGCGCTGGCGGCGAAAAGCGAAAAGACGCGGGTATGTTTGTTACGTACCGGTGTAGTCCTTTCAAGTGAGGGCGGGGCGCTCGCGAAAATGGCGATGCCGTTTCGTGCCGGAGTAGGAGGGCCTTTGGGCGAGGGTCAGCAATATATGCCGTGGATACATATCGAGGATATGCTCAATGCGATTCTATTTCTATTACATCAGGATTCGTTAGACGGGCCTTTCAACATGGTCGCACCGCAACCGGTACGTAATGAACAATTCAGCACTCTGCTGGCTAAGGTGCTACATCGGCCGTGTTTTATGCGTGTACCCGCCACCGTAGTACGTTTGCTGATGGGCGAATCGGCTGTGCTGGTGTTAGGAGGGCAGCAGGCGATTCCTCAACGGCTTATTGATGCGGGTTATAAATTTCGCTATGACCAGCTACAGCCTGCTCTCGAGAATGTCTTAAAAAAATAGCACGGTATTCAGGCTGTCGATGGAGACATTATCCTGCGGGGATGTCTTCACTCGTAGTAAACCTTGTCCTGCCGAGAGTCTAGCCTTAGACACCCTATGCCTCGGTGGATGACATAATAAGCTATTTTTTAGGGTGAGACAGATAGATTAATCGCAATGGTTGAGCGGGCGTTTCTCTAGAAACGATAGTCCTCAGGTCTGGTATCCGAGAAGGAGGTCAGAATTCAATCTATTTGGAACGCCCAGAGGATAGGGCACACGAAGGCCATATAAGGAAAATAACGTTTTAATGAATATCTTTACCGCTAAGGAAAATAGCTTATCGCGGCTAATATCGATTTTTGGTGACGACTTGCCCGACACCTCTCCCCAGGTTCTCGTTGCAAGCTTCAAGTAAGCGCCTTTCCTCTATCAATAATCTCGCCCTAAAATAGTGAGCAATGCGTATAATACCCCGTTATTTACTGCTTTAAGGATTGCGACTGTGGACAATACTATTCCCCCTAATGATGACGAAAAATGGATGCGCCATGCGATACAACTCGCGCAACGCGCTCATACATTGGGTGAAGTCCCGGTTGGCGCGGTACTGGTCTATCAGCAGCAGGTAATTGGCGAGGGGTGGAATCTGCCGATCAATGACCACGATCCGACTGCACACGCGGAGATTATGGCAATCCGCCAAGGGGGGCAGGCCCTAGGAAATTACCGCCTACTTGATACAACGCTCTATGTCACGCTAGAGCCCTGTGTGATGTGTGCAGGCGCGATGATCCACGGTCGTATTGGTCGTGTTGTCTTTGGGGCCAGTGATGCAAAAACGGGTGCAGCGGGATCGCTTGTCGATATCTTACGCTATCCTGGGATGAATCATCAGCCGACCATTTGTGGGGGAGTGTTGGCAGAAGAGTGTGGTGCTTTACTCAGTGATTTTTTCAGGCAACGCCGGGCCGAAAAAAAAGCCGCACGCCTTGCGGCGCGGGCTCAAGAGAGTTAGTTCATCACTAATTGTGGTTCTACCGGGGTGGTAGAAATGCCACTTGGTGTATGAGGCGGATCAAGAGGTAGTTGTTCCATCTCTTGTAGATAACCGACTAAACTCAAATTGTATTTACGTACTTTTTCAACATAGTCGTAGGCTTCCTGCCCACGGGCATAGCCGTAAGTAGTTTGCGAGTAGTAGCGTTTTTTACTGAGTAACGGCAAACGTACTTTTACATCGCTCCAGCTATTCGGATTGGCTCCTTGATTCACCGTCAATTGCCGTGCATCCATTAGATGGGCTAAGCCGATATTGTAAGCGGCTAGCGCAAACCATACGCGCTCATCCTTTGGTATATCAGACGGTAATCGTTGCATCAGTCGCTGCAGATATTCGCTACCTCCTCGAATACTCTCTTCGGTATCGAGTCGATTACTGACATCTAAACTACTTGCCGTGATCTTGGTG
>Ga0157363_1004505_pt1 | contig 12855 bp, 5 predicted proteins | sample AttsexASBM1_FD_111477 | JGI IMG/M metagenome (GOLD analysis project Ga0157363, IMG submission 111477) | Fungus gardens microbial communities from leaf cutter ant in Ribeirão Preto, State of São Paulo, Brazil - Atta sexdens ASBM1 | ecosystem: Host-associated > Fungi > Mycelium > Unclassified ...
ACTCGCACGGATGCACGTGCAACTGCCGCATTTCTCCGTGCAGTTATGTCGACTGGGCAACCTCGGCACGACTCGCCCGTCTGAGTCCGTCTTAAGTTCACATTTTACTTGTATCTCAAGCGTATGATTTCCTTATCTCGAGTTAATTTTCCAAAAGATAATCGCTTCTTTCTTTTTAGTATTTTTTCGATGGAATGCTAGCACGATGGAATTACCGAATTATCAAAAGAATTAAAAAATTATATGTATATATAATTTTTTAATTTTTTCCGTTTTTGTATCAAGTTGAATATTCTGGGATTTATTCGTGTATGTACTTTAAACATGAAAGAATTTTCTGTAAAGTCAATTCGAAGAACTTCTAACTTATAATGTCGATAGTTACATTATGTTAGAATTATCTTAAAAGTATTCTTTCGAATTATCGGGGTTACAAATAATAAAACAAAGAAAAAAGGTTTTTTTGCTTTCAGACAGTGATTGGCGTCAAGAATATAAGTATATTTGCAATTGCGTTAGCAATTGAGAAAAAGATCGAAATCGCGTATAATCATGGTTACCATTTCTCCAGTTTTCTAGAAATTCGACTTTGTGAACGAATCTCTAATATTTTGATGGCATGCGAGAAAAATTTACAATTTCAATAAACTTTTGATAATATATAGACATGATAGAGTCGATTTTTGTCCGATTTTGAAAAGAAATTTTCAGCAGGAGAATAAAAAGCCAATAATCTTTTTTTTTATTTTTAAAGAAACCAGAAAATTGCTAAATAAAGTTGCAATTTTTATTATAATTATCAATTTTTGGCAGCACAAGCCAGAAATCTCTGGCCAATGGCCCTTCAAGGTTCGACGGGACACTAGTTAAAAGATGGCAACCGTATATGTAATAAAAGCAGGTTTGGCGCATGTAAATTTATTATTGGAATAAAGTTTTTAGTTTTTATCAATTACAAGCGCCAGTCTGTCCTCACACACTGCAAATGAACATCAATAATTTAATTTCAGCAATTTTTTTTGAAATTTCCCATTTGGAATAAGAGAAATAAAATATTTATTTTACAATTTTCTTCCAATTTGCTGACTCTCAAGATAAATCGTGGTAACCAGTTCACATTCTAAATATTATTAGAATTAATCCTCATTATCGAATACAGCTCAAATCGAATTCAGATTGTGGTTGTGACTTGGACAATTTTTTGTTAGTTCAATTTCTGTTAACTCGATTTGCAGCACAATTCAATGAAGCACATATAATTTTCCTGCATAATATGCGACAATGAAATTCGCCTTCAGTTAGAACAATGAGCTAAATCAAAGTTTAAGCTCGATAATGTAGATTCACCTTTACAGAATTAACTGCTGACTAATGTAAGAAATCCAATAACATCAGTATTATTTAGATATAAAAAATCTGCGGTTCTCATATTAGACTAATCAACGTGATGCAATGCGTGATGAGAAGCATTTCTCATTAATTTAAGACTAGCGAATTATAAGAAGAATAGCTCGCGCGTTCAGACGGAAGGAAGCATTCGTATAAATCCACCCCACTCCGACAGCGCTAAAACCGCCCTACAACGGGGATCCATGAATATTGATCAGCTTCGTTCGCGTACGAAGTCTCTGCTCGCTTCTTGTCCTCCTATAATATTCAACGATTATATTTTATAGTTTCGTAATGTAACTGTTATTACGAGATAGTTTGGAAAAATTCCGATAATAAACGAAATAGAAATTTTTACGAATTGGAAAGCCTTAACTTCATTTTTCACATCGTGTCTTCGCAATGGATAGAAAACAGATAGTTATAAGTAAGATTATAAACGTTTCTAATATTTTACGAGATATCTATGCTAGATTTGAGTTTAATGATAAACTAAATTTCTCTTTGCTTGTTTACTTTCGCTTAATAATCTCTATCATGTATCTTAACTTTCGTATCTAGTAGGAAAATGTTTATCTTTATCTTACAACAACACACAGTTATATTTCTAGTGAGTGCAGTTAATGAATCGCTTTGTATTATCATCATCTTATTGCCTCGCGATTTTACTCAATAATACTTTTAATTAAACTCTTCGTGTATCTTTTTTAAATCAGATCGAATGAATTTCTTCTCCGAAGAAATGTCAAAAAGGAGAATGAAAAGAGGAAGTTGAACGTCTAGAAGAACGCGATGATATTACGACAAAATATCTCTTTCTTTATTTATCAGTGTGTTTATGTGCGTGTGTGCGTTTAATAAGTATCCTAATTTACCACCCTCGGATTAATATCACAAACGACGCGAATTATTATAGCTACAAGTCATTGTTGGCCATTGTATCGTCTTGTACACACTTCACGGGGAGAGATACATCGTGCCGCAGTACACAAATATTTGCCCAGTCGTTTCGACCCGGGTGGACGACACAAACCCTTTCGCCATGAAACTTTAAACGGACGATCGGGGTTAGGGCCGAGGAGTTTTTAACGCTTCGAGAGTTGCCATGGCAACAATGGCAGGCCGTTATTAATCCTCGTCGAGAATGGTAGAACGTGGAGGAGAGAAAGAAGAGACGAACGGACAGACGGACAGACCGACTGACTCTCCCTCATTCTCTTCGGTAGCTTCTGATCCTCTCATTTTCCCTACCTCCTTCGTCACTTCGTCTCCCGTTGCCGATGTTCGCACCGTCTTTCTATCTATAAGAAGATGCGAGGGCATTCCTTTCGTTCATTTCTCTTTCCCAAAGATTTGCGGCGTAAGAGAGAGAGAAAGAGAGAGAGATGATTTTCCAAAGAATTAGGAGAAGATTTCATCATTATACTCCCACTCTTTGATTCTCCTTTTTCTTTCTCTTTTTCTCTAACTTTCTCTCGTCTCTTTCTTTTCCCGCCAATAATGTCACAAATTTCGTTCCATTATCGTTTCTTTTTATTCTCATAATTTTTTACTTTCATGATTTAAATATCATTGAAATCGTCAATACCGAACGTTCAAAGATTGTATTTCATAAAAAAATGTAGCGCAAAACACATCTTTATTTTTGCCGTATATCGTTACCGTTGTTATCGATTTGAAAAATGACGTTTCATTTTAGCACATTTTTCATCTCTTCGCATATTTTTACCCCTTCTCTTCGGGAATATTTTCGATTAACCATCACCATGAACAAGCGGAGAAACGCGCGTACAAATTCAATCGTGAAAGAAAAAAAAGAAAAAAAAAAGAGATCAGACGACGTCCATCGCGGCGGAAAACTCGTCGGAGGACATCACGTCCACGGGATGAGAAGGCGTATCTCTCTCTCCTCAAATATTCATGACGCCTGTATGTCGGACGTACGTACGCAGTCCTCGCCATCGTGGCGCACGCACACAGATACGCGTACACACACCGACGAACTCACATCCAGCAGCAAGTTTCTCTGCCTTTTTTTCGTCGTATATCGCGCCGTTTCCGGTATCGATGCATCGGTCTCGTCGCCGCCGAGAGCGGAGGAGCTCTCTCTCGCCAGGCATGAGCTTTGTTTTCGAAACGTACGAGCCACCCACACGAATGCGCTTTCGACGTACATACACACATGTACATGTGTGTGTGTGTGTGTGTGTGTGTGTGTCTGAGAGCGTACTGGCGTGTGCAACACGCACGCGTGTATCGAGCTGCGATAGCCAATGCGTGTGTGTGGTCCGGACTGACGTGCACTCGCGAGCTGCGCGCTTGGTTGAAAAAAGAGAAGAATCGAAAGTCGAAGGTTCCGCGCCTCGTTATTCATCGACATTCGGCTCCGCCTGTCAGAAGGCATTATTTACGGTTTCGCGGGAGAACGAACTTTTTAATTCGAGTCGGTGCAGGTGGTAAATGCACGTCGGCCGCGCGAGCGAGCAGCGTGAGCCATCGCTCTCGCGGATTCCTATCGGCGAGAGAACGACGAGAGTGATTTTTCGGGCTTTGATCGTTCCGGCGAAACGATTGAATCGAGCACCGCCGTAGTTTGTTAATCGGACAGATTGTACCATTAGCCGAAATAGAGTTTTTCGAATTGGAAACTAGCCAATAGATAGATGATACTAAAAGAGATAAGAATTTAATTGATGGAATTTATCTTTTAATTCGTTCATGTAATCGCGCACGCGCGATTGCTTGGAGGTATCCAAATTTTTCTACTAAAAGTTTCACAAAAGTGAAACTTTCCCTATTTATTTACAATTTCAGTTAATATTTACAATAATTTCGTAAAGCGTATATAATGAAAAAAAAACATACTAAATTTTAATAAATATTTGAATAATATTTGAATATATTAACCAGATATTTATTAATTAAACCAATGTATGTTTTTTACATTTAATAATTAAATTAATATGCAGATACCTATTTGTATCAATTGACACAAGAAATTAATTTGATTGAACTATCATTTTTTTAATCCAATAAATATTTATTTACTGTAAGTAAATGTTACGTTAATACTGAAAAAAGATTTTTTTATTAAGATTGTTAATCTTTTTTTTTAATGTGGAGTATTATATTTTTGTCAATTCTGTGCGAAAACACGCGATATCGCGATCTTTATTCCGATTATTGTAGACAGTCGTTATAATGTAAAAGACGCGTTGCATGACTATGAGACATGTACTCGCGAGCCGATGTAACATTGATGTAATAGCGAGACAAAGTCGGCCGAGGCATGACGCGAATAGAATTTCATTTCCTCTTCCATAGAAGAAGAGATGCAACAAAGTCTATCGTATATGTATACGCGCTTAACAGATAAACGATGAATACGCCCCAGTGATCGAAACGCGCGATAATGGACATATAACTGCGAGTTTATCCAAAGTACTGAATCGGAAAAATTCTTTTTCAAATAATTATCGCTCGGCACATTCTGCCGGTGAAAAATAAAACTAATCGACTGCATCACTGCGTTTTATTGATCGACAGTATGGTTATATACAACCGTGACGTTATTAGACAGACTGTTAATTCCAATTTAAACATGAGAACATCAAAAAGACGTAATATAATCATCTCCACTTTGAAACTATGTTTAATTTCTTATCGTAATTAAATATATACTTACCGAAGTTTTTTATATATATATAAAACGTACAATTATAAATGTATTCAAATTTATTTTATTATGTATATGTAATATTATGTTGTTATGTAAATCGCGAAAACGCATAGCGATATTTCGTAAATCATGAAGTCGCACCTACTGGAATTACTTTTTTCGTTGATTGCTTGAAGTACGGACGCGATTTTCGTAGGAAGTATCCACGGGAGAGAAGTAGGAGGGAAAAGTATCAACGTTTTCAAACGCGGAAGACGTATTCGACGGCCGCAGAGCACTCTCGAGATGAAGTACGAAGTAACGCTGATCTAATAACGGGACAAACGTCGTGCGAATCGCATCCCGCACGGGATTTCATTTCCTCTGCCGTAGGAGAAATGAGGCGACGCAAAGCGAGAAGGAGAGAGGAAATCGAGGAAGAGAGAGAATCGATCGCTGCTATATATCCGTACTCGTCTTCCGATATCGGTGTCTGCAGCTACTTGTCGAACAAAGCGCTTCGGGTAAGAATTTTAACGGAGACAAACCGTTTCTGTCTCTGAAATGTACATTCGTGAAAATTCCCGGAATATATCGGAACTCGGACTAGTGCTAAATACGTAATACCGAAATATTACGTATATTCTATGGGATAAAATGATTCTTTGTGCATTCGAGAAGTTTTGTATCACGTAACTGCCTCGTGGAGCGGAATTAACGTTACAGCGAAAGCGTTTCGAATTGCGCGGATGATTTGATCCTGAGCACGATACCGCGATGCTGAATAACTCTTTGGCATTTACTCGTGAGAACAGAGTGCATTAGGATTCTCGATGGGTACGGGGGTGCAAGCGAGACAGAACCGGATTTAACGGACGAACGAGGGCGCCGAGCGTCACACCGCCGGAAGTGCGTCTAATGCGTTCGTCTGGGGTCACGCGTCATCTCGCTTCCGGCACGACCATTACCTTCGGTAAAACATTTCGTTTCGCAGAAGGGAAAAAACCGCCTACGCTTTGTTCATTGTCTATTTTTATATTTAGTCGAACTCAGGAATTACGATATTAAATATGAGATATAAATTATTTAAGTTGCTTAATATTTTAAAAAAGAAATTCAAACCAATATAATAATGGTGAATATCCAATGATGGGAATAAAATTAGTTTGCTGTATGCATTTAACTTCTTTGTTCAATTGTGTATGTTAAAACACACACAATTGAACAAAGAAGTATATATGAGATATTTTTGTTGTTAATTGTATGTGCGTGTTAAAAAATATATATTTAAAAGTCAATGAAAACACACAGTCTTATAAATGATGGTTACATATATACGTATATATACATATACATATGTATATGTGTGTGCGCTTATATATATATATATGTGCATAAGCATTGTTTATAAAATAGATTGTTGTTTTTCTGTTCACTGTCTTAAAAAGTAAAAAAAAAGAGGTCGTTAAAATTCAGAGCAATTAGCCGGAGATTTAAAAAATTAAAAAGTATCGATTTTTTAACCCTTTATTGGATCGTAGTTTTCAGTTTATAATTATGCATGAAAACATCTTGAAACAAAAACTGCCTACGTGTTTCTTTTATGCGACAATGAAACAATATACGCGGGAACGGGAACACTTGCTAATTTTTCAGATCTAACATCACAGCCGCCGATCAATGACCCTCGATTACAAGCGTAACAATGGCCGTTGTTTGTGCCTAGATATTCTGAATGAAGGGGAAGAAATTAAAATTCATCGCTCGGCACGAAAGGCATCGATCCGTTTTTTATTTCCTCGAACGAAGTGTCGTCGCGTTTCATACCCCGTCCCGCCTTTCTCAACGTCAATAGATTACAAAATGCGACGAAATGTAAAATAACTCGAATAATTTATATCGCATTTTAGAGTATCTCTTGCTGATTTTTAATTGAAAATAACTCTAGGATACTATGGCTATTAAGTGATACAATGTTGCTATTGATACGTCAATTTTTATATACAAAGAATCATGTTTAATTACTGAAACATACATTTTTTCGCACTTTTAATAAAATATTTATAATCTAAACTTTTATAAATATACAAATAAATTAACTAGTTATTAATTTAAAAGGAAAAAATAAGCACATTGTCAAATTCAATCTTGAATTGATATGAAGTAATTCAATTATATGTGTGTGTGTGTGTGTTTCCTCATAATACTTAAATAAAATATATAATAACAGAAAATTGTGTAAAAAGTGAAATCATTTATCATGCTATTATAATGCTAACTATTAGGGAGTCTAATATAAAACGGATAGAATTTTTAAAACTTGTCCTAGTTTTTAACATGACAGATAAGACTTCCTAATGATCACTTATTTGTACGTAAAATTTACGTCGTATCAACAGAGTTCTAGAATTAAACTGGATAAAGCAGTAAGATTGATAGGTATTTGATTTTTGAATTATCTTGTTTGTATCAAATTTATAATTTTTTATCATTTGTAAAAAGATTCAGATCAATTAAAAACTGTAGTCATGTGATATTCGAGAGAAACCAGGCAAGTTTTGTAATGGAGAAGGAGAGAATGGTGGTTGCGTTGAAAGAAAGATTAGATCAAGGGAGCGAGCCAATGAAACAGGAGCCCCTTGCCATCCAGATTGGCCGACGTATTGTTTTAAGGGAGGCCCGACGCATGCGTGATCCTATGCGTAGGAGGACCGGCCACGGTTCATGGCCTATGTTCGATAAATATCCCCTCGCGATTTTCTGTAGTTTACCGATCGTTGATTACTCGTTTATTCAAGAATTTTAACATGTCGCGTTCGCTCGTAGTCTTGCAAAACCGATTGAAAAGTTCGAAATTAGCTTTGAAATAAATTTTATAACTTTAACATATACGTATTTTAACATTTAGTACATGCGTACTTTAACATTTGCGATTCATGTAAATATTATTTTAAAATATTCTGTCATTTTGGTATTTCTACTTTAGAATCAAGTTGAAGTTTAGCTTACAGTTAGTGTATTGTATGTTGTTAAAATTTACAAGATATTTTAAATTTGCAAGATATTTATTTGTATATTTTGTTTGCAATTGTGTACAAAAATGTGCAAGGTAATTATCTTCGTGTTTTTCCAAAATTTTATAGAGCAAAATTCCAAGGGGTAAAATATCTTGTAAATTTTAACGATTTCCATGAGATACAACGCAGCTTAAGCTGCACTCATTAGTGAGACCTCTCGTCGAAAGACGACTTTGAAAAAGAGAGAAAGAGACAGAAATAGCAAATAGATAAAGGAAAAGAACCAAAAGGTTCAAAAAGGCCGACAAAAAGGCTCGGACCGCCATTGTTGGCCATTATTTAGCTGCACCATGCCGCGAAACAAATACCTGTACACTGTTTCTACCCGAGCTAAGGAAAAGCTAAGGAAAAGCGAATGAAATTAGCTCTGGCAACTGAGTCACTACCTTGGAAAGGTCCTAAATCTTACTTCCTTTCCTTTTTTTCTTTCTTCCGTCTCTTGTCTTTCTAAATTTTTCCATCGTTTTTCGTCGTTATTACACGTTCTTCCATATTAGTTTTTACGATTACCTTTGTGACCATTTAACATGATTAACATTATGCCATTCCTTACAAAAGTGTCAATTCTATAATTATATAATTGTATTTTATAATTATATTTTGTACATATATAATTTTTGATATTTCTTGATTATATTGCTACCTCCAGATTTCTTTTACGTACAAAACTTTTATGATGCATTTTCTATGACGGAAATTATTAAGACCCGGGGCAGAGGCGCGCATTAAAATCATCTGTGGCGTTATTATGCGACCAGGTATAAATAATGCAGCGTCGCGTGGCGGGTTACACAATGTGGCGACCATGCGAGGATTATCCGGTGTTTTCACAGAGACACACTAAGCAAATCAAAGATGAAGAAGCTAAAATGTATGACGAAAACAAGAGAGAGAGAGAGAAAGAGAGAGAGAGAGAGAGAGAGAAACGAGAAAGAAGATAGAATTGGTAATAGAAAGCGCAATGAAGAAAAACGATAGGCGAGCGTTTGCTTAATCTTCATTGACTTTGTGTTGTCAATGAGCCGGATATGCTTTATCTATTTGCGCGTGTACGCAAAAATTACGCGAAAATTCCAACGGGAGGAACGAACGAGACAGAATATCCAATTCTTTATTCTAATAACGAAAAAACTGTCAATTAATTGTAGATTTGATGCATTTTTTTACCGAAAAGTAAAGAGAACAATTTTCTGTTTTCTTGCCATGAACAATTAAACAATTTTCTTAAGCAAACCATTCATGAGTCCAACAGATCCTTGAGATCCTCCAGATTTTTTACATTGCTGTTTTACATTTTTTTGAAGCATTGTACTTAATTGAAATTAAAATATTATTTATTTTATATTTGATTTATATTTATTTGTTTTTGTCTGACTTTAAGGTAAATTTCACACGTTTTGAGCTAAAAAAATACGTACTCAGTCCAGAGATATAGCGAAGTTGCAGGGTTTCACAGATTCTGGTGTGACCAAAAATAACAACGACTTACTAATGTTAAGTTCAATTGAAATTATTCGATTGATTGGGGAAATGTTTTTCTTGAAGCAATATTCTTAATAGCTTCCGAATTTTCAACGTTTAACGTATTGATGAGGCTAAATAATTCTTATTTGGCGTGCTTAAAGCTAGATCGAAATCGTGAAGTTTTTTGCTCTCGCGATAATCTATAACACGAGATCGAATCGAATCGCGTTCGAGGGTGGACAAAACAACGATTCGATCGATCAATTAAAAGTGCAGCGCATGGAACGCTCTCTGAAATGCGCCATTCGCGAGAAATACTAAATGGAACGCACGGAACGGTTGTTTCTCCATGTGCGGATGAATGTGAACGTCCTGGTTTCTCGATGAGTTTTAGGGTACTCTTCTCGACTCTTGAACCAGTTTAACCTGATAAAACGGCTCGACGTTTCCATCATTTCGTAGCTCTTCCACGCGGGCTTTTTAATGAAATTTCGACAAGATATCCGATGTGATATTCGGCGCTAATAAGCGTAATATATTAGAGAACCTTTTGTCGCGTCTTTCAGCGGTCCGAATCCTCTGCCAGGATTGGATTCGGATGAAAGGAATGAAAAGAGAAGTGCAAGTTTTGTATGGCAGAGAAATAAGGGAAGAATCGGAAGGATGACAGAAGGAACGCGAGAGAGATTTGTAATATATATTATATGCGCGAGAAGGGGAGAGAATCCAACGAGAGATTCACAACCTCGCTCGGCATCAGAGTACGAGACAAATGTGTTTCACGATATGGAGACAAAACACAGACGACGACGACGACGACGGCGGCGGCAGCGATGGTGACGACGACTCGTCATCGTCATTCGTTAAGCCGTTTTCACATTTAAACGACCGCGAGATGGAGGCGAGGCGGAAGAAGAAGGCGAGAAGGGCCGTGTTGCTTCGAAGCCAATGAAACGGCCGATGAAAGGGTCTCTCCTCTCTTTCTCGCCCGGCATTCCTCTGCCAAGGCCCGGGCGTCATTACTCAAAGGGGATACTGTCGCGATGGCTCGTCCAGCTCGTGGATCTTTCTAAAGGAAACAGCTCCGAGAACGAGCACATCGAGGAACTGTGTGACGCCGCGAAGAAATCTGTCAGCCAATGATGCGCGTCGGCGAGCACGCTCTACCTTCAGATTTATGAGCGCGACCCCCGTCTCTTCTTCCCTACAATTCAGCAGCGTAATATTTTCCCGCGTGTCAGCGAAACAAATCTTGTATTGTTTCTTTCTTTCTGTCTTTGATGTTGTACGATTATGCAAATGCGCAATTAACATTCGCAAATTGATATCACGGTGTCAAATAATTCTGAGATCTCATTGCAACGTATAGACGTATAGTAATACGTCTATATAGTTTAGTACCAGAAAATATTTCTTTTAAAGAGAATATCTGAAAATTATTTCTTTTCATTTTCTGGATTACGTTATGTAAATTTCTTCTGAGATTTCTTCAGTCAAGAAGGATTGGCTTCTACTGATATTCACAGCCTTATTCAGCCAATATCTATATAGAAAGAACAGTTTTGCTAAAGTATCTAAAAATTTAAATATAAATACAGATCTGGAAATAATTTAATTGGACTATCAAAATATGTAGACTGCTTAAACTGATTACTAGAACGTTAAAACTTTTTGCAGCATTATCCATGATACTACATAATTATTTTGATGGTCCAACAAAATTATTTTCAGATCTGTATCTATCTAAATTTCTGGATATTTGGACAAAATCCTTCTTTCCATGTAGTAGTAAAATCGAATAAAGTGTTTTAAGTACATAAAAATATTCGCTACAAGTAATCACAAAAATTGATTAGTTTCGACGGAAACTTTTAAAAATTTTTATCGTACTCAACGATGTTCCTAATAGTGATTGTATAACGGTAATGAAAATTAAATTATTTAAAGTTACATAAGCGGAATCTATTTCATGGTTGCATTATTTTTGGTACGAAATCTTTCTCTCGATCCATTCAATCTGTTATGAAATAATGAGTGTTGAGATCACGAGAGGATGGGAAGAAGGATGAGTGGCTTCTCTCTCTCTCTCTCTCGCTCTCTCTCTCTCTCTCTCTCTCTCTCCCTCCCTCTTCCTCCCCACCTTTTCTCGCTCACTCTCGAATAACGCGAAGCGTAACACGTGGGCGCGGAGTGCCCGGAGAGAAGATAAACGGATTACGGGCGCTTTGTGTCAACGTGATCCGCTTCCCTTGCACCCGAGTGCCGAACCCTGTGCCCGCCGTCCGACTATCTTCAATGCGATATTACGCGCTCCAGTGCTGGTAACACCGCTCGGTGCTTTGCAGGACGCACAGTCGCTTCGGACCGATAACCAATTTTCATTACTCTATATTAATTTCAGAAATGCTCGGCTTGCTTAGTCTGATGTGGGCTGGCAAATACAGCGCCACGTTAAAATGCTGGAGAAAAAGTTACGAAAATGTAGGATAAAAATGTAGGAAAAAATGAGAATAAGCATTGCACTCATCTAGATTGTAAGAAGGATCAGAAAAAAGTGAAACTGTGCATTTTCGATAGATGGTTTATTAATCGATTTATCATTAAATATCCAACATAAACAAAAGGGAGATATATATGTAATAATTTGCTTTTACAGCAAAATATTTTATGTATAATTTATTGTATATTTTTAAACCCGTAATTTATTGTTATTTTAAAATTGACCTATTTTGCTAACTTATAATTACTTCGCTATACGCGCTATCGGGAAACGTCGTTTCTGGAATGTCATGCTCCGAGCTATCCAACTTTATTATGGAATCTACTTGTGACGGGACAAGGTGACCCAGTCATCGCTCGATGACAGAGACGAGACCATTGTGCCGTTTAGGATCGGCAATAATCGGCATATAACGGTCTCTCTTGCTTGTACTGCCGGAGATGAGATCGAGGAGAGACACAGGAAGAGACGCGAAGCGCGCGCGCACGTTCGAGATGCTGGGAGGTGATGGAGGAGAAGGAGGAGGTGGAGGAGAAGGTGAAGGAGAGATGAACGTAGAAGCCCCTCATGCGGATCCATCGCAGACGCATTCCCTTCTCCGAGGATATCTCCTCATTGTACTCATCCCTTAATCAACAGCTCCCTGCCGTCCTTCGTGGCCGTTCGATGCTTATTGATATAGCTCACCCCTCTGCCATACATCCCTTGCTATATAAATGCGTCCACAATCGCATATATATCCGCATATACGTTTCTCTCTCTCTCTC
>Ga0157363_1004506_pt1 | contig 12854 bp, 10 predicted proteins | sample AttsexASBM1_FD_111477 | JGI IMG/M metagenome (GOLD analysis project Ga0157363, IMG submission 111477) | Fungus gardens microbial communities from leaf cutter ant in Ribeirão Preto, State of São Paulo, Brazil - Atta sexdens ASBM1 | ecosystem: Host-associated > Fungi > Mycelium > Unclassified ...
AAGATGCGGAATTGGAAGCATTATTGGATGAAGATTCGTGCCAAACGCAAAAAGAATTTGCACTTACATTAGGAGTGACTCAACAAACAATTTCATATCGTTTGAAATTATTGGAAATGATTCAAAAGCAAGGGAATTGGATTCCATATGAACTGAAGCTGAGAAACGTTGAACGCCGATTTTTCACATGTGAAATGCTGCTTGCCAGGCATAAACGAAAGGATTTTTTGCATCATATAGTCACTGGTGATGAAAAATGGATCCGCTACGATAACCCAAAGAAGAGGAAATCATGGGAATCACCTGGCCATGCTTCAACATCGACAGCCAAGTTGAATATTCATGAAAAAAAATTCATGTTGTGTATTTGGTGGAATCAGTTTGGTGTATTATGAGTTGCTCAAACCGAACGAGACCATTATTGGCGCTTTCTACCGAACACAATTGATGAGATTGAGCCGAGCACTCAAGGAAAAACGCGCCTACTACTACTCCAGGCATGACAAAATTATTCTCTTGCATAATAATGCTCGACCACATGTTGCGGCGCCGGTCAAAACATACTTAGAAACACTCAAATGGGAAGTTCTATCCCATCCGCCGTATTCTCGAGACATTGCTTTTTCCGACCATCACTTGTTCCGATCGATGACGCATGGCCTGTCTGAGCAGCACTTCACATCATATGAAGATACCAAAAATTGTATCGATGATTGGATAGCCTCAAAAGATGAAATGTTCTTCCGACGGTATTCACTACCACTGCTACCAGAAAGATGGGAAAAAGTAGTGATGGCCATTACTTTGAATAAAACATTATGTATTGTTCTTTCACAATAAATACTTAATTTTTGATAAAAAAACGGCGGAAACTTATTTGTACTTCCAATATTTGACGTACGAAAATATAAAAGTTAGTTGCAAGCACAAGTAAGATCATTAGTGAAAAAAATCATACATTTACATATATATAGCAGATTGACTATACGAAAATGATGCAAGCGCCACGATCCAAGCGCCTCTTTACTAGACTGTCGTCTATGCTGTCATGTCAGCCTATGAAAAGTGCTAGATTTAAAAAACCTTGACACTCCCACTCATGAATAACCTTAGGCTATTTCCAGTTTGCCTCGATTGAGCAGGAGTTTTTCACGAGTCATTTAGTGAAAATGCCTGCAAGTTGATTCTCACTCATCACTTGTCGAATATTCACCTTTTCTTCTTCTTGATGTACAAAGTGAAATTTTATATCAATGTGCGTCTATTGACGCAAAAATCGTTTAAAAAAAAACAAAACGGTCGATAATGCGCTCAATAATCCTTCGATTTCAGAGATCTGTCGAAGAAAAAGAAGAAGAAGAAGAATTCTTGAATTAAAAGGACGTTATTAAGACGATATGACGTACACGAATCAAGAATATTGTGACATGCTGATGCCACTTGGCGAGTGCCATGGACAGTATCACGTAGTTGTAAGACGATACGTAGTTGTAAGGCGAATTGTATCCAAATCGAGCAAGACATCTGTTAGCTCCCGTCATACTTCGAGCAGCTCAGAGACTCTACGAAACTGGCAGTGTCCTGGTAAACAAACACGATGAGGTGAAATAAAAAATTTACGGAATACGGCAGTTTTACTGTTGTGAAACAAAAATTTGTTTTCGAACGGAATCCTAAATTGAGTATTCGGATCGTTGCTCGAGAACATAACTTGTCGAGCAACTGTATATAGGATATTGCAAGAGGAAAAGTTTCGTTATACACGCGTACAACATTTACAACCGACTAGCAAGACTAAGAACATTCTGCGAATATTTTCTGAGAGAAACAGATCGAGATCCTACATTCCCTTTTCGTGTGATATTCAGCGATGAATCGCTATTCACGAGAAGGTATTTTCAATTCGCATGCATTTATGGAGCGATGAAAATCCCACAGCCACGCGATTCAGAAGCTTCCAAATTCGTTGGAAGAGAAATCTGTGGGCTGGAATCATGGGAACTGAAATCCTAGGACCGGTGGTTCTTCCGGATATCTTAAATGACGAAAGATACGTAGAACTTTTAAGATCTCTTCCAGATTTTTTAGAAGAAATTATTAGACAGAAACAAAATAGTTTTTCAAGACAGTACTGAACTACACAACACCAGAATTGTAACAAATTACTTGAATAAGCAGTTTCCAGAACGCTGGATGGGACGGTATGGTCCAATATAGTAGCCCGCAAGATCCCCGGATCTGAATCCTTTAGACTTTTTTTATGGGGATATTGTAAGAAAGAAATTTACAAAATACTTCCTGAGGATATGGACAATTTAAATGCGAGATTGCGACATGCTATTTGGGCCATTGAAGAAAATGTTATGGGAAACGTCCAAGCAAACTTATTAAAACAAATGAGAGCTTGCTAGAATGGATGGTGCTCACTTTGAGCACCTGCTATAAAATGTAAAATACACTCTTTTCAGAGCGATAAAAAATAACCCGCTCTTTTCAGAGCGACCAATAATATTTTTACGTTGAATATTTTACATTCGCAGAAATATGAGAAAAAACAAGAGATTAAACTTCAATTAATTAATGTTCTTTCATAATATGAAAGAAACCGATATTATGTAACATATTTTTATGTTTTATTTGTAAAAATGTACTGTAAAATACCATTCTTTTTCCATTAAAAAATTATGTTTTTATAAGTTGTTTTGTCGCATTCTCAATGAGGAGAGATTTCAGTCAATTATAGAACATGATAGTTTCACACCAGTATCAATTGGGTTTTGCAGCGTTTATCGGATGCATTCGATGTAAGCGTCATTTCCTTGTTGTTTATTAAATATTGTACAAGTATAAATAATGCATCAGTCCTTGTTGTTTATCAAATACAAACAGGCGATCTCTTTTTTATTCTTGCGTTGTCTGAATATACATTTGATTCACTTCAGTTTATTACACCGTGTGTATCAAAACAGCGCAGGAATAAAGAACAGATGTAAGGAAGATAAATGGAAGATGATATCTAACCTACAGCGTTGTGTGTTCATTCACGAAGTATCAACTTAACCCATTGACTTGTTGACATCGAGTAACTTCCGTATCGAATAACGTGTGTTGTATACGTAGTATTATATACGCTCGAGTAATTTCAACTTATCGAATAACTAAATTGATAGTATTTTATTATGATTAACCATTATACGTATAATAAATTCGTCATTTACCGTTCAGTGTCTGTGTAAATCTGTGACTGTATTAATTTGCAATGGAATTTGATCGTGATTATCATGTATTTCCTTCTTTGAAGTACTTCTCAGTTGCCGAATAATTAATCGGTAGTGATTAATAGCAGTGAGCCAATAGATTCATTTATAAAAATCGGATAAATCCTTGAACGTATTGATACGTGATACAATTTACAAAAGAAAGAAAACTTTTGAATTACTGTGTGCAATGTGTTTCCTTCTTTCAAGCAATAATTTTCAGTCGCTGAATTTATCGGGAGTGATTCATCGGGAGTGATTCATCGATTTGTATGTAAAAGATTCGTATGTAAAAATCAATCAAGTGCGTGAAAGTATTGATACGCGATACAATTTATAAAAGAAGGAAAATCTTTGATTATTGATTACTGTAATGTGTTTCTTTCTTGGGTTAATTCTCAATCACTAATTAATTAATCGATAGTGATTAATAATAACAAACTGATAAATTCGTTAGTAAATCGATCAAATGTGTGTGAGTTGATTTGCTTTTAAAGATGATACGTAACATGCGATTAATGTTACAGACAAAAATTTATTATTATTAGGTGTTGGATTTGTGAGAACCTTGTCGGAATACAGACACAGTATTATTTTGTCTTTTTCTAGCTCGATTATGGTATGAAGACATCTCTACAAGATGAGAGTGAGAGAGAGAGAGAGAGAGGGGGGGGAGAGTACGCGCGTATTATACGTTGACGCGCGTTTCATACGTTGCAAGCAGCTGATCGCAATCGGGCGCGTCAGATGATGAGTTGCAACGCCTCTGCCTATCTTTCGCGATCCGTAATTCGCTAATTATTCTCTCTTATAATTTAAAAACTAAGCTTCGGATAACATTTTGACAAAGGAAAAAATGTCTTAGAATCACGTCAGGAATACATTATTTTTAAGACAAATGTTTTTTTTGAGACACCCTGTATAATGTAAGTAACAGTGAGCCTTTTGAATTTGAATGGACACAAGGATCATAATTTGCCGATTATTCCAAACATTTTCAACGTGTCATCCAATTTTCGATGTTATTATCGCGGCGCCTGTTTCAAGCCATAAAGATTTTTATGTAAGCGATACACACGACTACTTCCCTCAGCCCTCGAGTTGAACCATGAAGATTGTCTCATCAAGATCTCCATACAGTTTAATGTCAAATTGTCATATCGTTAAGTTTCCCCACTGCAATAGCAATAGTATTCGAATGGATTCGAATTGTGCAACTGGAGTAAAAATTTCCGTATAGTCTGTACCTGCCTTTTGCGTATAACTCTTGATGACTAAACGCGTCTTATATCTCGTCAATCGTACCATCTGACTTTGTCTTCATGCGAAAAATTCATTTATTACGGATTGCTTTTCGATGTTCCGGGAATTCAATCAATTTCTAAATACACGTATTGTTCCTTTTAAATGATACAATCTCTTCTTGCATTGCTGTCTCCTTTGGCTTCAGACGATTTGTCACATAGCTGACACAGGACTCGAGAGCGGCGATAATAGCAACATCCTATAAATAAGGTAGATCAGTTAAAACTAGGAAGGAGCAGCCCAAGGCGAGCACCTGGCGACGACCAGGACGCAGATAACAGTAACCCGAGAGGTGACTCAGCATACGTCAGCAACGAACAACGAACAAGTAACACGCGATTAACCGCATTAATGTAAGTCTAAAAATCTTTACGCAATCATTGTAAACGAATAAATGTCCGAAAGCGAAAACAATCGCGACAGGAGTAATGCTCCGATACCTTCGCAAATATACAGCGAGCCTGTACCAGGGCGTCCTAGAATTAGTCAAGTATTTTGTACGAATTGTCGAAGAAGCCATTTGAGACATACGCGTGCGCCGTGTGTTGGAACCGGAATACTCAAACAATAGCGCATCCGATTCAGAACCTCATCTGAATATTGTTATCGAACATGTATTCCCATTCGTGGATTTAGATCACAGTTTATTAGCCGTTAGAGAGGAACAACGAGAACCCTCGTTAATTTCATATGAGAGTAATATATTACTTGAGAACATTCGCGCTAATTCGGTATCAGGAGATATGACGCATTCGACGACGCATCAATCTCGCGCGAAAATGGTAAGATCGCGAACAATCAGCCGGTTGTGAACAAAGAAATAGAAGCAGAGAGGTCGTCTCAGAAATACTATAGGAGAACACGCGCGCGAAGCACCAATTCAAAGTAGGCAGAAGAAATATTAGGTAGAATGATGGAAGTTATTACGGGATTGCAAAAGCACGAGATAGAATGAGCAGGAAATTACAACTTACGATCGCGAAAACTTCCGACTTGCATACCCCGACGATAGAGCTAAACGTCACATACGGACGGACGCAAAATGATGTGCGAAAAGCAAGAAATCGACTCATGGGATATTTAAAAAATGCACGAAGTTTGATCGGAAATATACGGATATTCGCATCAGAAAATGCAGGAATTCATAAGTGCTAGTATCTATGCGACGAAGAAGATCAATTTCACGGAAAAATCAGACTATTAGAAAGAATATTAAACATGAAATTGAAAGAAAAATTATCTTATTAGATTTTCAAAGCGTGGCAGACTTCGAACAATTACGGCGAGAGATAGAGGTCAATTACTTAGGAAAACGTGTAACATCACATCTACAATTAGAGTTTAACGCTTTAAAACGAAACCCACACATATGGAAGGTATGTGGATATCCTAGCCATGAAGCTACGAATTGTTGATCAAGAAATGAGAAAATACAAGCGAGCAGAAGCGAGTTTTAGAAACGATTCAAGATCAAGCTTTATTAAATTTCGAGTTGGGACTGCGCGACGATTTTAAATTAATAGTACGATCACAAAAATATTCAAGCCTGCAAGAAGCTATCAATGCAGCAAGTGCGGAAGAGCGCATAAAAGGGTCTACCCCACGAGTGAATAATAATGATCGCAATAAATATGTTCAAAGCCAAAACTCAAAAAATTCGAGTGTACAGTGCAACAAATGCGGAAAAGTAGGCCATTATGGGCGAGACTGTCGGTCAAGTCGTTACGCTAACAGATTTTCATTGTCTCGATGAATTTAACCGAAAGTCGTTCGGGTTAAGAAATACACCCGCGACGTTTCAAAGACTAATGAACACAATATTAGCGAAAATACAAGGTTTGAGATGTCCCGTGTACCTAGATGATATAATTATTTACGGACCAAGCCTAGAGAAGCGTTTTATCGAGGTAACGACTACGTAAATATAATTTGAAACTATAACCAGACAAATGCGAGTTTCTCTCTTATGAAAGGAAGTAATATATCTCGGACATATAATAACCGAAGAAGGAATACGTTCAGATCCGAGTAAATTAAGCGCTGTAAAAGATTTTCCTGTGTCGAAAAAAATTAAGGATATACAATCGTTTATCGGATTAGCCGGATACTACCGGAAATTCTATCGAAAATTTTTCAAAAATTGCGAAGTCTCTAACAAACTTGACAAAAAAGGGAAGTTGCATTCGATTGGAAGAGGGAACAAAATGCATTCGAATTAAAAATGAAGCTCACAACAGAACCTATATTCCACTAGATTTCACTCGAGAATTTCTGTCGGTAACCACTGACACGTTGGACTTTGCAATAGGAGTCGTATTATCATAAGGACTCGTAGATCAAGATCATCCGATTGTTTATGCAAGTCGAATATTAAATAAAGCCAAACAATATTATAATATTACGGAGAAAGAATTACTAGCAATAGTCTAGACTATCAAATATTTTCGCCCATATCTGTACGACCTTTACTATCGTAATTGATCACAGTTAGTCTGGCTTTTTAATATAAATGATCCAGGCTCGAGATTAATGCGCTGGAGATTGAAATTAGAAGAGTATGACTATATCATACATAAGGCTGGTAAGGGTAATGCCAATGCCCTGAATCGAAATCCAATCCGAAACGACGAACATGTACACAACGTTCAGGCAAAAAAAAGGGAAGATGACACCAAAAAAGATAAGGAGGGAAAAGGAATATATGGAAGAAGAGAAACAACAAATATTATATGAATATCATGCACTGAATATCATGATGATTCCTGCAGGGAGGCATTAAGGGGTATCATGAACGATAAAAAGAATAAGATTGCTTACATGACTGATGGCATCACGAAGGAAACTATATTAGTGCAAATTTTGTAAAAAAAATTGAATTAAAAGACGAATATATGAAATCTCTCGTATTAACGGATACACTCGAAAAATCCTTCAAAAAGTGCGCCCTGAACATAGTAGGGCCACTGCCGATTACGATCAAAGGGAATAAATATATCTGGACTTTTCAAGCCTGATGAAATTCAGCGAACCGGTCAAGAATCAAGAGGCGTCAACGATTGCCAAAGCATTTGTCACAAAAATAATAATGGAGCATACCCGAAAAAATCCTTACGGATCAAGGCACTAATTTCACGAGCGAAGTATTTAAGAATGTGTGTAAACTTTTAAAGATTGAGAAGATACAGACAATAGCTTATTATCCCAAGAGTAACGATGCATTAGAATTGAATTCTTGCGGAATATTTACGACATTATATAGACGAACAGACAAATTGGGAACGAATGGTTACTCTACGCTATGTTCATATATAATACTACATCTTACACTGCCACAGGATATACGCCGTTTGAACTTATATATGATCATCAAGCAACAATACTAATCGTCCTACTACAACCTTCGAAATCGACTTACGCATACGATGATTACATGTAAGAGCTGAGAGAAAAACTTCGCGCGAGAGAGAATGTAAGACAAGCCAAAATTCAAGCAAAAAAATAATATGATAAAAATTGAAAAAGAAGAACCATGTCGTCTACCTTTCAAGTAGGCGATATGGTTCTATTCTATGATATGAAATGATACTCTACTATATGAAACGATAAAAAGAAGCCAATCGAAGAAGCTCAAAAGGTCCCTGGATAGTAATAGAAAAACATAATGTGAATTATACGATAAAAATGGGACAAAAAATGATGATGCGTACACGATTGAAATCATTTATCGAGCATTAATCGGATAATTAGAGCGGAAACAGATAAAATAAGTTAATAAGATAAGTTAGTAATAAGCGTAAAATAAATTAGTTAAGAAACAATTATAAGAAAAAATTGTAAAATCGGGAAAATTTTTATTTTTGTACTGTAATAAAATGATTAAGGAAACGAACTCATAACCTCGTTTCCTTTTTTCAAGGGGGGAAGAATGTCACGAATGTTAATTGCACAAGTGACAATTACGCCAAGAACGTGCCAGAAAATATTAACAATCAAAAGTTAAACCGAAATATATTGCCGAAACGAATTTAAATATAATTAATATAAAAGAAGATCCTGAGTATAAACAATAGAAACGCGGACACAAGACGTTTGCGCAAAGCTGGATTCGTCGGATAAACGGAATGCTAAAGGGCCAATGCGGAAGGGCCAAGGCTATCGCGAAAATTAATATATATATATATATATATATATATATATATATATATATATATATAAACGCGAGTGCGAATATGATCATCGGTCAGAAATTTGAAAGAAACTTGTTACTTTACCAGTCTAAACGAAATTGTAGCAGTATCTACTGCGAATAGTATTAAAAGAAATTGTAATAAAATAAACACTGATATTATGTGTAACAGCTAAATATTTTTACTTAAAAACTACAAGGCTGTCTAATATCATCTCCCAAAGTCCTTTGGGATCTACCGATCCACGAATCGTGCCATGAAATAGCGGCACGACAGATTTGCCTCTTCTAAAATTTCAGGTATTCTCTCGACGAATAATACCTTTGCTATTGTGATCATCGCAGACTTTTGCTTCTTGTTTGGTTAGCAATTGAATCATCTGTTGATTCACATATTTGTATACTTTTGTGGTTTCTCTCACTGATTTGTGATTATGTCCATTTGCATGTTGTTCTTTGATAGATAGGTTTTCGCTGTCTTTGTCGTTTTCTATTTCAGATTTGATGTCTTCTAATTTCATGTCCTCGATTCCAATTCTGATAGATTAACAAGTTGCTTTGATGAAAGTTCAATGATGATTATGTCTCTTGAAACGACTACACGCTTCGTATTACGCTCCCATAGTTGATATGCTTTCTGACTAGGTACGTATTTCTACGAGTATCTTTCTACGAGTATATTTCTTGATTATTGTTGTCAAACTTCTTTTGTTGAATTTTCGATATGCATGTATGCACGATTTCCAAAATGTGAAAAATCTGGTTTCTTTTCAGACCTCGAGCGGAGTCTTTCCATTTAATCAAACAAGTGGAACTCGATTACGAATGTGAGCTGTTGTATGCACTGCTTCACCCCATAGATTCCTTGGTAGATTAGTTGCTGCCAACATGCTTCGTGCCATTTCGATTATTCGGTTTTGTTGTTCCATGTTGTGTTCTGAACATTACGATGTTGAATACTTATGAATAATATTATTTCGACGAGATATATTCTGAAATGCCTCTGATATAAACTCCTTTGCATTATCGGACTGCAATCTGTGTATTTTGTATTCGCTGGATTCCATTAGGGTAATTATTTCTTCCGTTTTCTGGACTATTTCTGCTTTGTTGCATATTGGCCAAGACTATTCTGCTGTAATCATCTACAAAAAGTCCATCAACTTCGAATTCAATGCATCCAATGCATCGAATGATAATAAGGTCACATAAGTCAAAATGAAATAATTCGGACGTGTCTGCTTATTTGTTAAATTTTTAAAAGACTTACGAGCCAATTTTCTTAGCAATCTTCGCATATTTGCTGAATTTCGATGCTATATGTATTATGATCAGTCAATTCGATCCCTGTGACGGCTTCAGTGCATATTAAGTTACGTATCGTCCGGAAATTCGTGTAATCTAACCTCTCGTGTCACACTCTGACGATACTGCATTGCTTGCAATATTAGCCTCAGAAAATGGAATTGCCTTCATTTTGATGCAATATAAACCATTTCCTGAATGATAAGAACAATATAGCCGTTTTTCATTAATGTCATATTGTCCTTATTAAATGTTGCAATTGCACCACGATCAATGAACTGATACCGAACAGATTTTTACCTAAATCTGGCATGTACAAAACATCTGCAAGTATCTGTCGCTTTGTAACTTCCAAGATCACAATCTGCATTAATCATGCCGTATTCTCTTGCGTAGACGACTTCTTCGTTGCCTATCGTGATTGGAATTATCGTTGATTGCCACGAAGTTTCGAAATAGTTCGCGTCGCGGTAACATGTGATGCAAAGTGCCAGTATCAGCAAACCATACTTCATTAAAATTATCGACGTCGTTAGCTTTTATCAACAGCTCATTATTTTCTTTTGTAGAAACCTCTCCAGATCGTCCCTATTCTCGAAAAATATCGCGTACGAAACATTAGGGAAATACTATAGTATGCGTTACATATACTATAACATTTCTCTAGTTTTTCGTATGTGATACTTTTCAAGAATAGGACCCCTGATTTTAGTTTTCTGATTTGCAATGATCAGACTTACTGTAATGATAATACACTAAATTTCTTCGATTTTGTTTTAGCATAGCCTTTCTATGACTTACTCTTAAAATTGTTTTCTGCTTTCTCTTGTGAAGTAAAGTTACCGATGTTTTATCTTCAAGTGATATTGCAACCATTGATGCTTCTAGAGCCTCTTTTTTATAATTTCATATATTTTATTTCTTTGGACCGCATATCTTTTGTTCTTTCAACACAGTTTTTTAAATCGAATAGTAATATTACTAATATTATCATTTGACCAACTAAACAGTGTTTACTTTTAGCAATAAAATTTCTTTTCCCCCGAATTCCCGAAAAAATTATAAGAAATTTATTGTGAAAAATATTACTTCAATCATCCAGCCATCAGGATATTTTTTATAACAAATTCTTTATAGTTCTTTTTGAGAATTTAGGAGAAAGAGTCTTCTACATGCAAGTAAACATCAGTAATATTAAGATTTAACTAGATAAATAGATTTATAATTTACCATTCTAGTTCAATTTAAAAAGTTGCGTTGAATGAGCGAAAGGAACACAGTTAAAAAAACACAGTTAAATAAAGTGTATATGAAATTATATATGAAAAATTTTTTAAGATTCTGCGTGATTGATTTATTATCAAACTTTTCTTTAATTGAATTGTATTGTATTATATAGTCGTATATAATTTATATATTAATTTATATTAAACATGTTAAATTATCTTTAAAAATTTTCATCATTTAATGAGCAAGATTTGAAAATAATTACAACAAAACAATTTTGATATTTCTGAAATAAAAAAATGGAGTTACAAAAGAAAATGAGGAATGTTGGCCAGTTGCAAAAATAATTGAAAGAGTTATGAATTGTCAAGAATTTTCTGAAGTTGAAAAAAAACAAGGAAGATGGAAGTTTTTTTGAAAAAAAATGACCAAACATAAAAGAAATATCTCATGTATAAACTTATCAATATTTTCAAATTATTCAAAATTAGTGTCAGCAACAAGATGAATGTAAATATACTGTGAATATTTTCACAATAAACAGATTATCAGAAATTGAAGCAACAAAGAGTATAAATTGAATTTAAAATTCATATAATAAGTAACGTATATATTATTGGAGTAAGGAATTAAATTTTCCGGTCATCTCGTACTGTTTATCGTGATCTCGATTGTAGGTTTCAGCGATCAAAATGACAGCCATCTTGTATTCTTCGAGATATTGTTCAACTTATTATTCTCTCTCGCGCTTTTACTTTTGTATAGTTTTGTATGGTGGCTTTCTCGATATGCCTTTCTTTTTGTTGACATTAAAAACGCACATTGAACTTAGCATTACGGTTGTTACTTGTAATTATTTCCTCATCCGTACTCGATTCCAAATTCATATCCAACCCAACAAATTATGGACCCAGGATTCGCTGTGTGTTGAGATTAAATCCACAAGGTTAAGTGTTCAATTAATAGTGCAAATTTTCTTCTCTTTTACGATGACTTCATATATGGATCGTATTGTAATAAGTTCTTGTCGAAAGACAACTACGATATTTGAAAACTGCAAGGCTTTGCTCACAAAGAACAATTTGTAGGAATATGTCAGTGGAGACAAGGTTAAGTCGGAACCCACAAATGAAAGAAATGAAAATGCTTTGGCAGAGGCATTGAATAATTGCAGATAGAAAGGTCAGATCGGACTTAATTCTTTCAAATCATCCTCAGAATTATCGCAAATTCGTAAAATGCCATATAGCTAAAATTCGATCTATGCTTCAAAGGAGTCCTCAAGAAAAGCAACGCTGTTGAAACAGCTCATATATCAGCGGATGCAGAGATATGAAGGAACATGATAAATTCTTCAATGCTGTTGACAAGTTGAAGAATATGAATGTACAAATAAATGGTGATTTGTTAACTATTAGGTGTACAAAAAAGTTCTGAGCTTTTTTTTGTAAAATTCAATCTTTATTCAAAACCAAACGAAAAAATATTAATCAGCGAAATATTCTCCGTTTGCATCAACGACCTTTTGCCATATTTCGGGGAGCTTGCGAATTCCTTGACGATAGAAACTCACC
>Ga0157363_1004507_pt1 | contig 12853 bp, 5 predicted proteins | sample AttsexASBM1_FD_111477 | JGI IMG/M metagenome (GOLD analysis project Ga0157363, IMG submission 111477) | Fungus gardens microbial communities from leaf cutter ant in Ribeirão Preto, State of São Paulo, Brazil - Atta sexdens ASBM1 | ecosystem: Host-associated > Fungi > Mycelium > Unclassified ...
ATACTGTGCGTCCATCGTGCAACACCGTTTATGCAGACGTATTCGGGCGCGCCGATGGCAACTCGGAACGATCACATGGAATTACGTGATAGCGCATAATTCAATGTGATTTAATATGTCGATGTAAATTTGAAAAGATCTGCCCGAAAGCCGCGCCATATAGTCAGTTTACGTGCACGTAACCACGCATTTTCAGGAATTAAATCGGATCTTTTTAAACGAAATTTTGAGCCGGCTGTCAACCAAAGCTCGTTTATCTTTCTTTTTTTCGCGTTACACTCGCGTCAAAGCGAATGTAAACGCCGCGGCCGACCGATACTGGAAGCAATTAAAACGATATCTTGCTTTTTAAACTGCAGTAATTACAAACGCGCGTTTTTTCCCCATGTTTACGTCACGGTAGAACCGAAAAGCCAAGAAAATATTTGCACTGTCGTGGAAATTGCAAAACTCATGCACATGCATTATGGGAGAAATTATCACATATAATATTGGAAAAACGTATCTCATACGCGCGTGAGAATGTTTGCAAAGCACTAACTGTAAAAGAGGTAACTTCGTACCTCTACTTAACGTTCTTCTAGATTTCTTTCAACCTGTGTTTTCAAGCATTTTCTTGAGTGCATCTCAAATCGATGAAGTAAACGGAATAGAACGACTTTATGTGAAAAACGAATTACGTTTCGAGCTTTTCAAAAGTATTTGTATTATCCAGAAGAAATGCTACATCGTAGATTGCTTAGAAATACGTTAATGGCTATCGAGAAACATATTTCATAGCCGATATATGGAAAATGAGGTCCGCTGGATTTACGAGCGGTTTGCGATTATCATTTTCCCGCATTGCGATTTATGACCATTTGATATTTGCAAATTGTCAAGAACCAAGAAAAAACTTTTCACGTGGATCTATGAGAGCTAAGATAATTTAAGCTGTAAAAGCAAATCGTTAAATCTCAGTTAATATGTACACAGAGCGCGCATTGCAATGGAGATATTAAATATATATATATATATATATATATATATATATATATATGTGTGTGTATATATCTTTTGCTATTTATTTTATGACTCTGTATGAGAGAAACACAGGAAAACGTATACATGTGATAAATGAGGGCAGGTTTATGAAGATAATAATTGTGCAAGAAATATAATATTTGTACAATTTGTATCGAAAATTAGTTTTGTATTATAAATTTCTTAATTTTTTTCTTAACATAAATTTGAGTGGATAATACTTTTTAAATACTTCCTCTTGTTAGTTTTTAATATTAAATATTTACAAATTTAAAATTAAAATAGGAACATTTACAACAAATTTTGACAATCAGATATCTATTGACAAATAGTGAATTCATTATCTATGGCTTCACAGGAATTTTTATTATAGAAATATTATATATATTATATAAATATAATCTCTCTCTCTCTCTCTCTCTCTCTCTCTCTCTCTCTTCTCTCTTCTTTCTTTCACGCGGCAGAATATATAATATATAATAAATTAATAAAATTGAACGAAAATTGCTTAAACATCAATTTTAACATATTTAAGAGTACAAAATTAGTAGCGTAATGTGACATATCAACTGTTTGATTCAAGCGAAATGATAATAATTGTTTCGAAAAAGTTTATTTGATAACATTACAATTTTGTAAATGTGAAAATAATTGATGCTATCCGCAGGGGAACGAAATGACGTTGGTAAGTCGGTCCGACGCCTATAATCCCGGTTTAGGTTAATCTCCGTGAACTTTTAAGGAGGCCGACAGGACAGATACAGGGAAAAAGGCCTTTACATTAAAGATATTACTACTTAATTCCTCATGATGCATGTATGTAATTACTATTCAATCATAAGCGGATTTATAAAAGCTGATTTTCTAAAACGCATAAAGCTATCTCTTCTTGAAGGAATTCTCTTGGAACAAAAGTTTCTCTTCTCTTTCGAGTTCGCAAACTAATTTCAACTTGGACAATTGTATCATTTTTTGTGATTTCTCTCATTGGAGAATTGTTTCTCAATGGCGTTTGATTGTTTATCGAGTTTTAGCGAAGACAAATAAAACAAAGTTCATCGTCTATAAAGTATACTCAAGTCACAGAAAAAAAGTTATCTTACTCTTTTATTAAAGATACCTTTAAAGTATATTTTCATGTAAAGTACGTTCAATTCAATTATTACATTTATTATATATTAGATATTATAATATATATTCATTATATATTGGGTATTAAATTAAACATCTAACTTACCATCGTTACATGTTCTAGTTTGATTAAATCCTAAGTCAGAGTAGACTGTTCAACTCTTGCTCTTTGAGCCGCTTCTGTTCTATCCTTGATCATGGTTTTAGTACGATACGTCAAGTGATCCTGACGCTACAAGTTCTTGCACGTAAGTCTTGATGGTTTAGTGTAATATTAATCGTGCTTTGCGGCGATCAATCATAAGCGTAGACATTTAATGTCTTAATACAAGGGCGATTTACGGACAAAATTTTAATTAAAAAGTTCGAATATTTGTGTTCCTTTCATCCATATAAAATATTAGAAAAAAGAGAATGGGAGACAAATTTAATGGTAATTTAATTTATCAACGATATAACGCTTTGCCTGTCACTTTTAATAAACGCAGATTGTGTTGTGTCTTCGTTAAAAAATCGCGGTAGAGAAATCAAGCAACTTTTTCTTTGCGTTGACAGCGCCTTCAATTAACCTTCGTTAAAGTCGAAAGATCTATCCGTCGCTTCGAAAGTACCGTACACGACAAAATTACCGCGTAAATCTCAGCAGATAAGGAGAGAAAAAATAAAAAAAAAAGTAGTATGGCGCAGTTAGGATGGAGAGAGAAGAACCGCTCCTACTAATTACTCTAAATTCTCTTCACGTATTCGCCAGATAACTCATTAGAAAATTAATTCCGAGAGGCTTTTTACAACGCTGTAGCCGTGGTAATATGAAAACTTTTACGGCGTCACATTGGTCCGGCGCAACGCCTTCAATTAACGTTCAAGTCGAAAGAATTACTCGCGCTTTCACGCCTTCAGGGTGACATTATTGAGGTGGGAGCACCAGATTATGGTCGGAACGCGGAACAAGAAACGACGGATATAAACGTAGGGGATGAAAAAGCATCGAGGAAGTAGCGAGTGTGAGAGTCAGTCTGAGTCTCTAGTTTTCGCCACGTTCTCCACTCCACCAGGCAGAGCAGGCGGTTATGCATCCAATTCCATTTCCCATTTCAACTTTTCTCATCTCTAGCGACCCGCTCGCGCGCGGGAGAAGTTAAATACCGTTACCTTAATATTCAATCATTATTTCGATCATTAAAGTAACTCTAGGATGGCAGTGCGACCGAAGACGGGGACGAGCGATAAAGACAAGATTCTTTCCAAAGAATCTTGGTTGAAATTAGGGGAAAAAGAAGATTGTTAACATCACGGCGGGGATGTAAACTCTGCCTACACAATTTGGATTTTGGCTCTCTGTTTTTACTGCCACGGTAAACTTACGAACATTCGTTCTGGGAGCAATGGAAATTGAGAGAAAAAGAGAAAAACCGTTCCATATTGGTCCGCTGTTTTAACCGACTTTAAATATTGGAATTGTAACATAAAGCGTGCACTCCGAAAATTTGTTCGTATTTAAATATATATCTTCTTTGCAATTTAATTGAAATATAATTTTGAAATTAATTGAAATGTAAATTTTTACTCGTACGGCTCTTGCAGGTCAAGGAAAATTATGGATCACAAGTCAATATATGTATGTCCATGAACGAAATTATTGTCAGAAGTTGATGCGCGCTTATCAACGCTGCGATACCGTCGCGCTGTTAATATTCATAAAACGGTCCGGGCGCGGTATTTCATTTCAAATCATTCCAACGCCCGGCGCATAATGAAAATAAAATCTCTTGTTTAAATTTCACCAGAATTATTATTACGAAACGCCGCGCTGTCGCGTCGCGGAAAAATACGGTTGCGGGTTATGACAGACATCTGCGCGCAAATGTCACCGGAAAAAAAAAAGCAGAAGACATTTCTGCGCGAGTTATGCTAGTTTCTATCTTTTCGCCTTTTTTTTTTTATAAAATGAGAAATTTAAAGGTGCGTTTTGCTTCCACAAAAACGAATCAAACTTCGCGAATACTAACGCTGGCGTCGCTGATTCTCGTCTTATGTCTTCCTGTAAAAAGCATCACGTTTCGAAATTCCGCGAATTATTCATCCGAAATTGCACGACATGGTAAAAAAGAGCGCGTCGCCTGCTGTATGCGCCAGCGATGTGGTTTATTTTCCTAAATAAGTCGCAAACACATAACGAGGTAAAACAGGCGGCCTCTCTGCATTTCGCAATTTTATAAATGCCGATTCATGAGGCGTATGTGACTTGAAATTCAACGGAATTGTCTAGCGCTGTGCACAAAAGAAGAACGGCCAATGTAAAAATTGTACTGCTGTACGGAGTGTATTAAAAGTCTCGGACTTTTCGATGATTGTAAACGTTTTGCAAAGTTAATATTTGTAACAAAAATCCAATTATCTTTCTTAAAATTATCTTTCTTGACAATTTTCTAATTTTTTTATTTACTTTACTAAAATAAAATTTGTATCCGTGACCGAGAGAAAATTTGTGTTACTTTTGCAACAATCTGTACGTAAAGTGCACAAATATGGGAAAGAATACTAGGATCCGCGAATTTTTAACTTCTGTAACATTTAGACGCACGTGAGATAAAATCCAATAAGATCTTCGTTATTCGTTTCGATATTGGTGAGCTATAATTTGCTGTTTAGAAATAGCAATTTCTTTTAAATCTGATTGCAATTCTAAATAAAATAATGAAGTTGCTTCCCGACTTACAATTTCCTTTTAGCTCCTAAAGAGAAAGATTCTCTGAAATAGTGATATTTCAGTACTTCCCTAATTTCACGATTACAGATTTTTCTGGTAATATTCGAGCTTAAATTTCTACGAAATTTAAAACATCAATAATCGTAACAGAATTTCTAGAATAAATGATCTGTAACGGACAGTGCACCAGACATATGTCAATTGAGATTGAATGAGATTATCTGTTTCAATAAGCAGTGATCTAATCTGGGAATGCCAATGATGATGAGATGGAAATTTGAAACAATCCACGATAGAATTTAATCAACGATGTCCAATCTTCCCTGTAGCGTAAACTCGTGTCCATCTCGTATTCATAGGTTTATTACGCAAGTTAAACGGCCAAATAAATCTGTCACTTTCGTGCATTTAGAAAATAACAAGTAAAAAGTCATGTACAATAAATACAAATTGCATTGATCAAAATTTCTGAAAATTTTAGTGCATAATTTTAGCTTTATTTGCATCGGATATAGTTATATATCATAGACTACGCAACATTAATAGACACATAGACTAACGCGCAACATTAATGTAAATTAGTTTAGTAGATAATTTCCTTGTATCTAATGATTCGTTATGTCTAGCGAACGGAACTTCGAACATCCAGCTATGAGCACGATGTCGACGTAACGTTACATTTGACCTGGTTTCACTTGAGTCAGAGTTAATTGCGTTTACGTGTAAGCGAGTTGGTCTCTCGATGAACAGCAGACAGCGGTGTCGTTTTTACGTGTCAACGGATACGTCTTAATGTTCTGTAAAATCCGATGGCATTCAATAATGCTCAATTAACTCTCAATATCGAATTTTTATTTATTAAGAGAAATATTAATTTAATCTTTATTCACAAGAGAGAAATATTATTGCAGTTTACTGTCAGTAAGAAATTTTTTAGATCTATTATTAATCACACAGTAAAAAAAAAACTAGAATATATTGATCGCATAAATGTCATCATTCTTACATATCGTACAGAAAGGATGGTTTTGCTAAAATATCTAAAAATTTAGCTAAATACAAATCCGAAAATAATTTTGTTTCAGATCAAAATATTTATGTGGGACATTCTAACTAATTGCTAGAATGTAAACATTTTTTGCAGCATTATATTTGAAATTCTTAACGTAATTATTTTGAGGGTCTAATAAATTTATTTTCAGATCTATATTTAGCTAAATTTTTAGATATTTTAACAAAATCATTCTTTCTGTGTATTTATATAATTTTTGCCGTTTGCGATATCAAGAATTAGAGTTCTAATTAGTGCTGAAAGATTTCGAATAAAATTGGAAAAGATCTCGGTTTTAGATACGTAATGGCGAATCATGATTCATTTTTGTAATACTACTCGCACGGTATGCGCGACAGAATTTCTAATGCAAGCGCAATCCAGAACTGTTTTCGCGACAGATACTGGACCGGAACCGGAAGATGGTATGCACCTCGCCCATTGCGAGCGACCCATCGACATTGGTCTGATATTCTCTGCTCCGGGAGATGGCACGAAACCTATCGGAGCAATTAAACTACCAGCACAGACAGAGGTAGCTGCGACGTCATAGCATAACGGCGACCATTAAGATAACGTGGCCGGGGGTGATTAGCCTGCCTAATTACTGCGAGATGCCGTAGCCCGTCTCGACTATCATCCGCGTCGCTCTTCTCAATGACATGCTCTTCAACATCCGCTAGATATGTCTATCCTATGAATCCGGTCTCTCGCGATGTCCTCGGTCATACCAGAATTGCTAAATATACGGACGTAATTTCGCAAATGAATTGGCGGAAATTTTGATTTGAGATCGGATAAAACTAAAAGTTTATATAAATACTGCTAAGTGTATTCACAGAACGTAAAACAAAGAGATTTCTTCCTTAGCGTCGCGATAGTAAGTCATATCACGATTTCGAGATACTTTCGCGAAAGCGCACAACGAAGAATCGTTTAGCGCGTGCCACGATGCATTTTCTATGATCTTCTGAAAGAGCCGTTGTTAACTTCAGGTATTAAACGTAGGAATATGATAATAGTAGGATGAAGCATTCACTAAGAATATTTCCTTGGCGAGGATTTCAGAGACGTAAAACCTCTGCGTTATTTGCATCAATCCTTTAAAGCGACTGAGATGGAACGGAATCTACGTTGTGAGCAAGAATTACGGTTATATCCTTGCTGGCGCACGTTATTTATATTTTACGCGATTTCATATCCTGGGACGTTGCATTATTCGATATATATTTATCGAGCCAATATTTTTCATAAATGGTCAGTATTTTATAATGATAAACACGAGTATTATATATCTTACATAAACTATAAGCATTGATCAACATTACAAAATGTCAGTAAAAAAATATTTATGTCGGTCATTAAACAAAATATATATATATATATATATATATATATATATTATATAAATTATTTATATAATAGGTACTTAAAATTTTCACATATATTTTTAAATATCGGCATCATTTCTGTGTATAAATATTTACATGAAGATTTATCAGATACCGAAGAATTTCCCGCGAGCAATGCAAAATCCAAATGACAGCGTACACAATTTTATCAACGATTAATGGCTTTAATCAGCTTACGGGCAATGGCGCGGTAACAACACAATTTATAAATTAGTAGGAATAGAGGCGCCGGCGATTTTTCAATTACAATTTGCCGATTTTATCGCACAACGTCGCTCGTAACTTTTGGATATCGATGCTATCGCGCGGAAACGACTGCAAAGCACAGTTGTCTGCAATTTTGCCGATAGATAGAGACAGGAAACGAGGGAAAGAAGAGGGAGAGAATGTGCGGGAGATTGGAGAGAGGATGGACAAGAGAGAAAATGAGGGAGAGAGCAAAGCCGACAATTCCACGAAATTACGAACAGGTCGGTGGCGGTGGCTACGTCATGCGGCCAATTAATTACACTTTACAATCGGCGACAGTTATTCATTGATAGACGGCCGGTTAATTAATCGAAGTGGGCAAACAATTAGCATCTGGAGCACGGGATCCTATCGGCTTCGACGATAGGAGCCATCGCTCACGTCGCGTCGCTACGGTAATTCGGCACATGGTGTGTAAATTAATTAACCGGAAAAGTCAACCGGTCTGCTGGTTGGCGTAGATGTTCATTTTAACTTCGCCGTTGAACATAGGTCGTTGAGCAATCAATCTCGAGCACTCAATTCGTCTATGTTTCTTTCCTCGGCGAATAAAAGCAAGTTCAAGCTGATTTTCGAAGCTGATCAGCTAACAGGATCGGTCGCGATCGACACTTCCAATCCGTGTACCTTACCTTTTGTTCAACGTGCCGTTGTAAATGTTTACAATTTAATTATATCGAGAGATACCGGAGATTCACAGAAAGATCCTGAAACTAGACAATCGACTGCGCCCTCGCGCCCTCCTAAGACTACAGATAATAATTAATGCTCGCTATATTATCATCGCGCGCCGGAGATAAGTCAGCATTAATTATTGACGATAACGCGGTAAACTAACCCCCGACGGCATTAATTATGCTAATCATTATGCTAATGATTACACGACCAGCACTTAGCCACTTCATGCATGTATGCATGAATCGTCGGCAAGTAACCATACTTAATTGTTTGATCGTATAATCGTTGTCTCTGCCAAGCCGGAGCATAATTGTTACAAAATTCTTCGCAAAGTAATTAGAAGTTAGTCGCGTATAAAGAAACTTTTATAGTGCTTAACGATTTTGTGACGAAAATAAGGAACATATCAGAGACAAAACATTAATGATATTAAAAACATATTGAAATTAAACAATAAATTCTTAAAAAAGTAGACTTTCTTACAAGAAAAAGATTTAATATAAAATTCTACCAAAAAACAATCAAATGATTTGAGTTAGAAATATCGCTATTTTTTATATTTATAACTCTGAAAACAAAACATGTACAACAAAAAAATAAAATATGTCATCAACGTATTTTACCGCATATCTGAGATTCGTCCAAATCTGAGAGGGACGATTTCCTTGCGAACGAAATTTTCATTTAATCTCGCATAGGCGGTGTGTTCGCGACAACGGCGGCAAGTTAGAGATAGAGTGAAGCGAGTTGTCGGCAGTCAGAGAGTACACGCGTCAGCAATTCTGCCCTGAATATTTGGTAATTTTAGCGTTTCTCGGATGGACGCGAGACACGCGCGAAGGACAGAAGTCGAGAGAGAAAGAGATAGTCGAGACGCAAAAGAGACAGCGGTCCGGCGAGCTGGGAATGATGTAATTACGTAGTTAGCGGGACCTCACGTAACGGCTTGACATCTGTCTTCTGCCTCGAGAGTCGTTCTAACCGGCATCTGCCGGTGTCGCCCACTTCGTGTTTCAAGGAGCATTTTTCATCCGGCCGGATAGCCGGGCTCCTCGTTATTTCCTGAAAAGATTAGAGAGTGAACGGTTGCCGCGAGAGGGAAAGAAAGATTGGACAGGGTGGCGAGCGAAAGAAGAGGATCAAAAGACTAAGGATCATCGGTCGCGTCGCTCGCTAATTACGTCGCAATCGTCAATAGTATGTCGTACCATGAAGATCGTCCCGTATGGCTTTATTGTGCACATTTATCCCGGATTTTGTCGGACGGTTTATAACCGTAAATTGATTTTCCCAAGCATTTTCCGCCAATTGTTCCGGATTATAGCGAACGGAATTTTCAAGGGATTTCCGCGGTGGAGAGTACCGGCTATACGTTGTCCGGTGGATTATCGATTTCCGGTCCGTGTTATTTGCCCCTCAATACACATAGCTCCAAGATATCTTTGTACTCTCTATTTTCTCATTTTCTTTTTTTAGAAAATTACTGTTTTATTGTATCGACATAAGGACACGAGTACAACGTGAAATTATGGTGGTTCTTTATTCCATGGTCGTGCATAAATCTGCTGGTCGATCGTATCCGAGAACCCGAGTAAAAGCGTTCTCAATGGTCGTTCAATACCTAAATACGATGGGAGCTACGATCGATCGTTTTTCTCTTAGAATGAAGTGCCTCCAGCCAACATTTATCTTCAGAGCCGAGCGGTTAGTGCAAAAATTAGCTTCTCGCCGTAGTAAAGCAAAAAAATAGTGGCAAGGATGTTGGATCTGCATAATCTTGAAGGAGTTCCGTGTCGGTAAGAAGAAAACGGGGAAGAAGAACAGGAGGAGGATGAAGAAGGAGAAACCGGGAGAGAAGAGGCGAAGACGATGATAAAGAAGAAAACCAGACGTGCAAGGACAAAACGAGCGGCGCTCGAAGAGGATGGGAACGCCCTAGAAGTCTAATCCACATTCATCAGGCTTATAAAACACCGGGAGAAGCTCCAGGAAGGAGATACCTACCTTACCTTCGTCGGCTGCCACGTACCTTACTCCTCCGACGCGGCGGCGCGGCGAGAATAAACTCTGTCTCTGAACTCCAGTAACATCATTACAGTTGGAGACGAGTTACAAGAAGAAGGGCGCGCAAGGAACGTTCTTTCTCTTTCTCTTTCTCTCTCTGCATTTTCATCGGCATTCATATTAAAGAACTGGTGCGATAACGAACTTTATTTAGGGCAAGCGCAAGCGTCTGGCAGTCTAATCAGCATTCATTCAGCCGATGGCAAAACCGCAGCAAGGAATTTCCCGTAAGATTACATTTCATATTCTCGTTTCAAGGACTCGTGTGATACGTAAATTATGCATCGTTTTATTTCTGTTCCGGCACGCTCATTCTTTTTGAGCCAATAGAGTTCTACCTCTCTTTAAATGAAAATAAAATAAAATAAAATAAAAACATTTTATAAAATGTTCAAATACAATGGATAAATAACAATTCTATCTTGTCTTCACTTGGATACAAAAACATCGTTTTCAATGTATCTTGTCGATCCTTTGCCAGGATGTGCAAAGGACACAAGGCTATTTCGCCCATCCATTCGCCTTGAGGCGAACATCGTGCGAGATCGTTCTCGTTACGCTTTTGTTCGTGCATTCTTCTTGGCAGTTTGTTTCGCCGACGACCAGTGACACTGAGAGGACAGCTCGTCGAAGCATCGAGCCGGCGCCGCTCGTTCTACCGCTAACTGTACGCGACGCGACGTCACGTAGCAGGATACTTTACGAACGGCGGAAACGGACGGAGGATGGGAACGGACTTGGAGACGAAGCTCGGAATTAGCTGGGCTAGCGACAGTACTTTCCTCGTGATCTCGATGGGGTGGAAACGACTCCTCGGAGGAAGGACGACGACGAAGACGACGACGACGATAGTGCCGGATGCGTCCTGGCGCGGTAGTCAGGTGCCGCGTACGTGACGTCTCTTTTTGCGACACCCTGCATTCGCGCCGAGCAAAAGTTTTCCTTACCAGCCACCGTTGTAGCTGTTTCTCTCTCTCTCTCTCTCTCTCTCTCTCTCTCTCTCTCTTCCTATCTCTCTTTTCTTCGTCTTATCGATCAGTCTTCGCTTCATTCCTTGCACGTTGATGCGCTTCCTTTTTCTCTTTATTCCTCACCTCTCTCTCTATCGCAGCCGCGGAGATTAATGTACCTGGAAGACTGTCGCGGACCAAGTTGAATGTCGATGGCGATTATATCGCCGCAAAATCATGAGACTTTTACAAATCGCGGATTCTTGAATTGCAGTTTCTTTTAGCAGTAAGTTCGCTTCAATTTAAAATTTAAATGTATTATATAATATCTATATATATCTATTATATATTATCATACGATATATCGATATATAATGCTAAAAATTATTTATATATTATGATAAAATAAAAATATCAACTTTTACGAATTGAGAAATAATTTGCCTTTTTTCTATACATTCTTACTAATTAAGATATATTTCTACACAGATTCACAATATGGATTTAGTTTAATAGAAGATCTATCAAATTTCCGCGAATTTCTATGCAAAAGAAATCCTTCTTCCAATTTCTTTCATGCTGTTCGTATAACGATTTTTGAGACTCTAAAACGCAACTGAAACCGTGAAACTAAAAGAGACCCCTTTGACCTAGTTACATGAATAAGCGAGTCCTGATCGAAGACAGCGACAGATGTTTTCTGAAAATTCCTGAATTACTCGGCAGAATGCGCGAAAGAAAATTCCACGATTCTCTCGGTCCATTTATTTCGCGATCGTGACTCGATAGCGAACACATTTAACAAGTTTCTCGGCATTCGATTTCGGAGTGATATAAAAATATATATTCTAAATTAAGAATCATTCCGATTCATCGTGCGTATCGTCGCTCTTCATTCGTGACATTTACGGATATATAAGAATTACAATGATCGATATCCAATCGTCAATTCTCTCTCTCTTTCTCTCTCTCTCTCTCTCTCCCTCCTTCTCTCTCCCCCTCTCTCAATAAATCACTACGTTAGACAGGCACTGACGGAAGCAGAGGAAATGCATAGTCCGCGAGAGCGATCGGCTTTTTATCGCCGTTATTTTCCCCAGGCCGGCCTTTAGCTGGGATGGCCTGGGTCATTCTGCCCTCGTCCCGACTACCTCTAGTTCTCCACGACGGCAAAGAAGCATCCACGAACTTGGCGTGGTAATAATTTCCACAAGAAAGTCGGAACTTGGACCATTCTGCTTTCCATTAGGGGAGAGACGCTTTTCCGAAACTTTCTAGTCTTTTTTCCATTAAAAAGGTAAAACAGAGATGGTTGCGTCGTCTGCGTGGAGGAACCAACCAGGAGATCGTACATCGCGTACTAACCAAATTCACCGCAGTTAAAAATTCCCTTGGCTAGCCCCGACCCACGGTATCATCGTTATTAGAACAGTCGCTGGGAGGCGTCGACTGAGTTACGGCGCAATTATGCCGCAGAGTAATACTCGTACGTCAGTCTGAAATGGTCCAGCAGCGGTCCCCTTCGCTTACATACCTCCTCAGAGTGGGTTTTAAATAAATAGTCTGGCTCCGTCGATTCAGTAAT
>Ga0157363_1004508_pt1 | contig 12853 bp, 5 predicted proteins | sample AttsexASBM1_FD_111477 | JGI IMG/M metagenome (GOLD analysis project Ga0157363, IMG submission 111477) | Fungus gardens microbial communities from leaf cutter ant in Ribeirão Preto, State of São Paulo, Brazil - Atta sexdens ASBM1 | ecosystem: Host-associated > Fungi > Mycelium > Unclassified ...
GAAGGATTTTGATTAGTATTTTTCTTATATATTACGACGTGTTATGCGTTATGCAAGAATTTGTGCTTCCCGCTTTAAGGCCGCAGCACAGATTTTTGCATAATGCATAATGGATAAGAAAATCACCAATAAAAGTTCTTCTTCCGTCAATGAAAGGAAAGGAAGAATTCTGATTGGTTGTGCTGCGGGCTTTAGGCTAAAAGCAGAGCTCTCTAATACAATTTATTGTACATATCTTAAGGTAAGTAGGGAAATCTGGGGGAATTTTAAATTCAAGTTTAAGATCTAGCAATAAGTTGGCAACACTGAGGAATATGAAATAAGATTTGAGGTTGTGTTAAATTCGATTAAGTTGACTTATCTCGAATGTTTATGCCGGTATGAAATTATAAAAATGAATGAAAAAAATGATAATACGATTGAAAGTGACAATCGAGAGGGAGAGAAGGATTTGTGTAAGGAGATAATTAATGGTATCGTCTGCAGAGAGGATTTATATCAATTTTTCGGACATAATGACCATAGCATCAATAAGATTCACTTTTCAGAGGTAAATTCTTTTATAATAGAAGTTTTTTTGAATGAATAAAATAAAAATAAAAGTATTGATGAAATAATTTTATGTATATTTGATAACTTTATATCTTGTTGAATAAACGTAGATATATTTTGCATATTAATAATTAACAACAAATAATTGTTGTACATTTGTCATTTTTTCAAATTTTTTTTATTTATAGTTTCATATGCTTTACATGAAATATTGCTGTGAAAATATTTTGTTTTATATTCAAATATTTTGCAAATATTGTTAGAGGAGAAATACATAAAAGAATGGAGAGATATAAGGCCGTAATTGCAGTATTGATTTTGATGCAAAATAGATTTCCCAAATCTGTAAGGACAAACCATGTCAACTTGGAGTTGATGAGGCAGGTCGTGGTCCAGTTTTAGGTCCAATGGTTTATGGGATCTCATATGCTCCATTGTCTCAGAAGCAACTGCTCGTCGATCTAGGCTGTGCAGATTCCAAGAGCTTGACGGAAAAGAAACGCGACGAGATATTTGATGATATCTGCAAGCATAAGGATAATATTGGCTGGGCGATCGAAGTAATATCGCCAAATGTTATTGCCAACAACATGTACCGTCGTACCAAAATTTCATTAAACGAGATCTCTATGATATCGGCTACAAATTTGATCCAAGAAGCAATCGAGGCAGGTGTGAACGTTGTTGAGATTTACGTGGATACCGTCGGCAAACCTGAGTCTTATCAAACGCGACTGAAAAGTATATTTCCTAGCATCAAGATAATTGTAGCAAAAAAAGCAGACGCAACTTATCCGATCGTCAGTGCAGCTAGTATATGTGCCAAGGTGTCGCGAGATCATGCAATACGAGCATGGCGGTTTCGCGAAGATGACGGTATTGAAACAGAATATGGCAGCGGCTATCCCAATGATCCAGTAACTAAAAATTGGTTATCCATGAATGTGGATCAGGTGTTCGGCTTCCCACAGCTTGTTCGGTTCAGCTGGTCCACTGCCGAACAGATTCTTGAATCAAAAGCATTGACAGTAGAATGGGAGAAAATGGAGGAAACTTCCAATGAGCAGAAGATTTTAAAGTTTTTCGCAAAATCTCCAACTAAATCGTCTAACGTTCACACGAAAAAACATCCGTTCTTCACCGAACGTTGTCTATCCAACACAAATGTCTTATGATATTTATTTTATGCTATTTTTTTTCCTTCCCATTGTAGTCATTTAATAAGATTCTAAAGACTCTAACTTAACATATTATAAAACTTTATAGGAATTATTAGATTATTACACAAGGTGAGAAAGAGAAAGATAAAAAATTCGGATATCTCGAAAATAAAGCATTTTTGAAAAAAAATGTTTCAGGCAAAAATTGTAGAGTTTAAAAAGAATTATATGCTCTTATCCTCTTAGTTTGAACACATAGATTTAAAAAAATAGAAACATTTTTCATTACATATTCTTATAGCTCTCGAGAATGTTTCAAAGCACTGTAACAAAATATTCTTCGTTTAATACTTTTTGAGTTATAAGGCTTGAAAGTTACAGTATTGTCGGCATTAACATTATCTAAGATGTCCAACTGATAATTAAAACATTTTAAATGTTTAGTTATTATCTTGATATCAATGTATGTCAATCATTTTTATGTAAAAATGAAAATAAGAAGGAATAATCTTCCAAAGACCTTGATCTGGATATATACAAAAAATACTTAATGAAACAATCTTTTGTTGTAATATTTTGAAAAATTCTGGAAACATTTTTTTCAAAAATACATTGCTTTCGAGGCATTCGACTGTATCCAGATTTTTAATATATTTAGCTCATATATATATTTTTTCACAGTTTAGTTTTTATAATTGATTGGAACATATACAAGATATCAAGAATAAAAATAGATTAAATGAATGTGTTTCTTTTTGAATGTCATATAGTAAAGCAGAGAGAAATCTGAGAGAAGATACAAAGATCTTTTTCTTGTAATCGCAAAGTACCTTGCGCACTACTGCCCTCTGAAGAAGTGGATATATCAATAATATCCACGTTTTTGCGATACCCGTGATAGAAACAAATCACTGAAATCGTTAAAATAATTAAAACCTATCAAATTAATAAAGATTTCAATGATTTCGGCGATTTATTTCCATCAGAGGCACCGCAAAGTCGGTAATACAGAGGAAAAAAATAAATGTTATACAAAAATTATAATTTTGTACAATTATTTTTTGTATTATTTTTTTCTCTTTTCGATCCGATGGCGCAAAATCCCAAGATGGGAAAGGGCCTACCTCTCATAAAGTTTTCGTAACAATGGATTATTTTCCGGAGTTAGATTGTTAGCCTAATATCCAACCTCCTGCCAAAAATGACAAAAAATTTTTCTTAAGATTTCAATTTCGAAATTTTTTATCGTTTTTGGCATAGACTACTTCACAGATATGTATTAATGCGTATATTTTAATCCTAGAAAAGGATTTTCGAATCTGTAAAAGAGCAAAAAAGTAATTGTTATACAAAAATTGCGATTTAGTCGGTAATACAGACAGTTTTAGGATTCCTTTAAGACAAAGATACAATATATTTCTCTCTGTTATAGATTTTACTCTAAAACTACTACTCTGCATACAAAAGTCGGTTCAAATCGGCTCGTGTCGCGACTATTATTAAGGCATGATCAAACTATAAAGATTGAGATTGAGATTAGATTGGAATTTAACCAATCAAAATAAAGTTCACAAAACTTGAGGTTGATTTTCTCTTTTCTTATTGGTTAAATTCCAATTCAATCTCAATCTTAACCTTTAGTCTGATCACACCTTTAGATCTCTATCTCATAATAGGGAGTTTTTCTCTAATAAATATTCAACATTACTCTCAATGTCTTTTATTACGGTTTTATTAGATCGATATATAGTACATTTCGGAAGAGATTTACGCAATTTACTAAAGAAAATATTTCTGATTAAAGATTAACAATATCGTTTTTTTTTATAACTCGATATTATAGCATGTTACTTTGAAACATTAAATTAAAGATAAGTATATATCGTCCGATTTAGGATTACATATATAATATATGTATATATATATATATATATATATATATATATATACATCATATATACAAGAGTGTGTGTCCTTACAGCTACCATAGATAAAGAGTGTGGCAAGTTTCATTTATGAAACCTCTACACACTGTGCCACTGTGATTAATTAATAATTAAAAATGCTTGGCGTGTTTGAAAAAGTTTGAAAATCTTTGGTAAACACACACTACACAATCACACATGTCGTACAATTATTCCTATTATCTCAATAACGTATGATTAATAGCGACTAGATCGTTAAGAGCTACGATATAGTGGCGAACAGACGATTTGTTTGCGTCGCTGTTTTGTTGCTTAATTGTATGTATGTATTTATGTAGATTCTCGATTCGTGCTTATTTTATTGATTTATAGGCACACGCGCGGCGTATAGGTTCAATATCGTATGCGTTTTCTTAATTAAATATTTACCGTCCACTTTCGCCCTTTCCCTCTCCTCCCCCCCCTCTTCTCTCCTCCAAGCGAATCGAATGTGCAATATATCGATAAATTATTCTTATTGAATAAAAAATTATTTTAAATATTTTTAAATATCTAAATTTTTTTAACAAATATAATATTAATTATAATATTATAATATTAAAATATATAAATATAACATTATAATATTAATTATATAATATTAATAAATCATTGAAAAATATCATTAAAGTATTTTAATATCATAAGTTGTATGCAGATATTCAATTTGAAAATTTGTGAAGAATTTTTTCGTGTATAGTTATATTATATTGTCTTGAAACTCAGTTGCACTTGCATTTTATCGTTCCAGACGTGGCACAGTTAATGAAAATTCAATAAAACGCGGACCCGCGCCATAGTTTGCATGGTAGATATGCGTTAGCCACACAGATATGTATATGTATTCAAACGAAGTGCACGCGCGTGTGTACCTGAAGAAAAATTGATTTATGTACTTTACGCATGAGTCGCTGCAAGCAATGTAAAAAGTCGCAACTCCGAATTTTCATGATAAACGATAGATCAATACATGGCAGTGCAGATATATGTATAATTCTTCGATGAATACAACGGAATAACGGGTCCGTCGTGCTTTTCACGCACTGTACGCGAGACATAATTAGTGTAACGCGAAAATTGAACAACCGAGTCGTCGAAAATTTTCTCGATAATTTTTTCCTGGATCATTCCTGGAAAAAAAGTATCTATCGTCTCTCTACAACGAAAACTCTCCCTAAAGATTCGAGTCGAAAGTCTAACATAATTCGAGAGATGGTGTCGTCTGTCTACAATTATTACATGATCTCTAATTTCACTAATTGCAATTATAAAAAAATATAAACAACATGGATAATTTTGTAATTATATCGCGTTACGAGGATGGCTTCCACAGGCCTAGAGGATGAGCACGAAGGGCGAATGGTATCTTCAATCCTTACCGCAGCATAAGTAATCCCATAATCACCAACATAACGCACGGTCCTAATGTTATACTTCCGCTTGCTGAAAAAGAAAAAGCCAGGATACATCACATTTTCTGAAAGAGGGATATTTTATAAATATTCAGGAAAAATTTAAACTTTGAACATTTTAAAATTGAAACTTGGCTAAGCGAGTTTGGTTAAAGCGATTTATGCTTAAGGGCGTCGAAAAAAATGGCTGAATTAAAAGAAAATGACATAAATTCCGCGTCCACGAAATTAGATTCTTAATCTTTCGATCGTGCGTTTGTGATTCAATATGTTACAAAATTCCTTCCTTATTCCTTTAAAGAGAGAGAGAGAGAGAGAGAGCTGTCCTTAAGATTAATATTACATATTCATCCGTTTTTTGTCGTACGACAAGCTTTTCAAGCCTGTTGATTAGCTGCAGGACAAAGAGGTTCTCAGATTTCTCAGTTTTGCAGCCAATTAATACGCTTGAAAAATTTATCGTATGACAAATGTAATATCAGCCTGAAGCCTATTCTACAATAAGCTCGCAAACTATAAGCCGTAAGAAATTAACCAATCATAGTTGATTATTTTTGTCATATTCAATTATATATGATTGGCCAATTTCTTACGGCTTACGATTTGCGATCCTATTGTAGAACAGGCATAAAGCGGGTTTTGCGCGAAACGAGTTACACGTTTGCGCTTTAACTTGCATGATAGAACAAAACAGCATATCGGAGAGAAATGACATTGCTAAACTATCCTCGTCGGAACAAGCTTCGAATTGACAATATTAAACCAAAAGGATTGGATCTATTATTTCGGTCACTAAGCTCTTTTCACATGGCTACAGAGCTTATACTTTTTTGCAGACTTGTAATTTAATATTAAAAACTGAACTGTGAAAAACGTCAGTTTTTTCAACGACTTGCAAAATAATTCTTATCTCTTTTTAAACTTGGAATTGGTAATAGCTCTTTAAGACCGAATCTTCGTTTTAATTCTTTTGATTAATGTAAACAAAGTGTCACTCGGAGAGTAATATCAAAAATATCTTGTATATTTAAATAAATTTTATCTCAGAAATAGTACCGATTATACTTTCGCAGACTTGCAATATAATTAAACTGAAATAATAATATTCCCTCAAATTTTAAATTAAATCGTTAATTTGATGCTATTAGCATCTTAAAACTTGTAAAGAAACTTATTGCAAAAAATATTATCTTAGCTAATATTCGAATCTCTGGATCTCTCATATATTGTGCGAGTATTCTTTTAATTCACCATCGAAGCATGTCCGAGTTCGAATTCTGGTTGAGATAAGATTTCTTGCAATAAATTTTTTACAGATTTTAAGATACTAGTGACATCAAATCAACGATTTAATTTAATTTAAGGAGATTAGTATTAATGCAGTTGATTGTATTGCAAATTCGAAAATAATGGCGCGCATATTTCTGAGACAACTACGACTGTAATAGGCGCTTTTCGCTTAACTTATTGTTAGTTGATTTAGCTAAGATTTATATAAACGATCCCTCCTGTTTCTAAATATTGTTTCTTAATATTTTTAATATTGTTAGAAACATTATTTTAAATGAATTAACATTTAATTAATATCTAAATAACATAGTAAATTTTACGTTTAATTTTATTTGTCAGCTTTGATTTATAATTTCATCTCTTTATTTTGGAATCGTGTTAAAATATCAAGAAATATATTTAAATATTAATTAATTTTATAATATATTAATTTTATCAAATAATTGAGCTCTAATTTAAAGGGGGGAGAGGGCAGGAAGATTTTTCTTTTTAAATTTTGATCCATCTTTTTTTACAGAGAAATAGTGACACGAATAACTAAATTAAAAGACAAAAAAATCTGTGTTCGTACGACGAAGCAGATATTTCATCCTTGTTACTATATGTCATTTATCCTCAGTCAAGGACCGGGGATGGAAGATTTCTCTTTTTACCTAGGATGTGCTCGGCGTGCGTGTGCCCTTGCGCCCTTGTCTCCCTACTCTCCATTACCGGTATCTTCAGAGGCCTCTCACCCTCTATGCTGAGCTCATTCGATTTCCAATATACGGTATATATTCTCGCCAGGCATTTGATCTTCAAGTCTCCCTTCTTGAAGTGCTTCAAGCGCAGACGGAACTCTAAACCGAGTGTGGAAGTCTCCAGATCGTTCCGGTCCACGTCGACGGGGTAAGACTTCAAGAACTGCTGCTCGACCTAATCGAAGTGAAGAAGAAGGACTGTATAGTCTCTCTCGATCTGAATGATGATGATGATGATGATGATGATGATAACACAGATTTTCTTAGTCAGAAATATTAGGTTGGAACAAAAGTTCATAGTATTATTTCATTTGCATCATGTGCGTATTTTTGTTTTAATTAGGCATTTATATATTTTTTTCATTATTTATAATATGTTTTTATCATTCAAAAAAATGAAATTTCAGTTTCAAGAATCTATTTTTTTAATTGTGGCGATGATTTTTAACGGAGTTATAAGCAATTAAAGTCAAAATGTTCCTTTTATTCAATTTATGATAACTCACTCAGTAATAAAAATTTGTAAAATCATTTTTTTTAATATTTTTAAAAATATTTTATAGGTAGGGAAAACTTTAAGCTTTCACGAAAGTCGAAAATTTTCTTAAGTTTTTCTTTTCAGATGTAACAAGCTCATAAAATGAGGAAAAAAATTGCCATTTTATCGAACTCATAGTTTTACATATGTAAAAAATGACCAAATTCACAGAAACTGAAAAGATATCGTGGCCTCTCGAAAGTAAAAATGTTAAGTTTTAAAATTCTTATTTAAATTTAAATCATTTCTAACAAAGTTATGGCTGCTTGAATTTTTAAGTTCGTAGCACTACAAACTTTTGTTCTAATTCAATATTTGCTAACGCGTAATCAGCATTGTTTAATCTTTGCGGTATATTGACGATGTGTTTTTAAAATTTTCATAACTAGTTTTCTGGAAGAATAGTGATGTTGAAGAGATTCTTTTTTAATTCTAAACACAAATTTTATTTAATGGAATAAAATCAGAATAAAGAGAGAAAATCAGAGAAAATATTGATAGCAAATTGATGGAATTAAACTGGAATAAACAAGATAATATTATACTCAACAAGCAATGATCAGTAAAAAATTAAGCAAAGAATAAATGATAACCTTCTAAATATGCGAGATCATTTTAAAAGTCATTTTAATATGTTTTTTGACATATATCTTTTTTTTTTTTAAATTAAATGTAATAACGTCGTCAGTACTTATCATCGTAAATTAAATACGCAGCATTATCTGTCTAATCTACTTTGTTCCAGGAAAATTGACTCTCTTGACCCGCAAGCTCCCTGAGAGCACTACGTAAACTTTTAATATCGTTTAGCAGAAGATTGTTATCTTTCTCATTAAATTTTGTTACAACTTTTGTGATAAAAATTAAAAAGTACTCTAACATATGACACTAATTCTAATCATAATAATAAAATTATTCAATGCTTTACTGTTACACGAACACGCACCCACCCACACACACGCACGCACACACGCACACACATACACATACACATACACACACACACACGCACACGCACGCACGCACACATTTCTTCGCGCGCATTATATAATAATATTTTTCATGCGAATTTCATATCTTTTTCTAATTTCAACGTTAACATAATTTACAGGACATTCTCTCCGAATACTGTAGATAAAGATTAATCAATAAAAAACATTTCGTATTTGAAAACGATCCACTCAAATCCTTGTTAAAATTTTCTGTTGATTTTTTAACATATCGAATATTAAACATAATGTGATTTAAGTAGATTTAAATTAATATTCAATATTTTATATTGTTAAAATAATACAATTTATGAATAAATAAACAAATAAAAAAATATGTAATAAGACATAAATTCTCTACAGATGAATAAATAAAATATGATATAATTTAATATATCATAAATGTTAATTTTATTAAAAAAGACATGCTCCCATGGTTTGTTGTTTATAAATTGTGTTAGTATTATCTTTTTTGTGTTTGTTTTTTTAAATTAATAATATTTTTGTTACCTTTTGTTTAGCTTATGTTAAATTAACATAAATTTGAATGGATCGTTTGAGTGATAATGTGTTAAATTTAACACCAATTTTTCAACGGTGATCCTCCCCTAAGATTATCGATTTTAATTCTGATTAAATATAATCCCGATTTTAATAAGTCACGATATAACGCCGATGCTAAAAGACTATAATCAGGCGGTTTTGAATGTGCGCGAGCGTCCGTTCGCAACACCCGAAGATTAATTATCCAAGAACTAATTATTTGTTCGCGTATGAAAAATGAAAAAGCTTCGCACACACCATAGAATGCACTTTGTAAAATTAATTCTCGAGCTTTGTTAGCGCGTAATCGTGGGTCAACGAGACATTAACGGTCACGTTGGTGACTGTCGTTGCAGATGTGCGTTATTTTCGCGAAAGAATGAAATTCGCCATGATGGGAAACTTTTGACAGCGTGTAAAAGAGAAGGGGGGAGGGAGGAGAGGGAGAGGGAGAGAGAGAGAGAGAGAGAGAGAGAAAGAGAGAGAGAGAAATTAAGAGAGGAAAAAAGTGAAGGCTAATTGTTATGACTTTTTCCTTGTAATCGTATATTAATATCTAATACGTTTTTATAGACATAATTTTGTATTATGATAGTATCACGGTAGTGATACGTATCATGGTAGTAAAACATGTTGTATTACGAAGAAAAAGTCTTTATTAAGAGATAATAAATATGAGCGTTTATTAACTTTGTTACGGAAGGAACATATGACGAAAATTTTAGCGTTTAGAATTCGATTCGTGAAAAGTAAAGTCTACTTGGACTTCATTAAATTAAATATTAATTTAAAACTTGATTAATGTTTAATTGAAATTTCATTACACTATACAATACTGTAATGTATAAAATAGAATAAATAAAGAATAAAATTTTCGATCCCATAATTAATTATTATCTCGAAAAAATTCAAAATAATATAGAGTTCTTTTTCATTTTCGAAAAATTGAAAAATAATTAGAGAATTAAATACGTAATATGTGATATAATGAAATATGTTTCTGATTAATAATAGTATTAATAATAAGTACAATTATTTTAGAAAATTCGTAGATAAAGCCTCGTCCTGTTACTCAACTGCATCGTACGTAAGCGTGAATCTCTAGACTATTCTAAACGGATTTTCCGAGATCATGGCGTATCTCGGATGTTAGTGACGTTACCGCGAACCTTTTACGCTTCCGACAACCTGAGAAGACATTCACAGTTGCGGTACGCAGACAGACAGAGAAAGAGAGAGAGAGAGAGAGAGAGAGAGAGAGAGAGAGAGAGACAGAGAGAGAGAGAGGGGAGGGGGGAAGAGATATGCTTCGTGTCTCGAGCACTCACAGGGTCGCCGTTGATGAACCAGCTGAGCGTGGCGTGTGGCTTCGACCTCGTCGAAGTGCAATTGAACCGCACGACGTCGCCGACTTGATAACGATGTTTCCCGGATCGCGCCGTGATAACGGGTTCGTCTTCCGGGAGGGCTGAAATTATGTAGATATACGTAAAACAATCCGCTATGACAAAAAGGATGCGATGTTCTTCGATTAGACAAAACGATCGGGCTTTTAACTTGTCCACTCGAATATTTTTGCGCAATCCCGCTTGAATCATAATTTTCTATAATTTTGTTGCGGCCAGTTTAACTTGTTTACGCTTACCAATGTGGAAATTTTAATGGAGTAACACTTTACTGTAATTATTGCACTCAATATAATGCATTTAACTTTATATACGCTATATGATAGAATAGATATACAAACGTGCGCTCGGAGTAATCGGCGCAAAAATTGAAGCGATCGAGATCTTGTCCCTCGATCCCCAGAGAGAATAAATCCCACAGAGAATAAATAATAATCGAATCGCGTCCCGGATTAAAAGGATTGGATGGAAAACCAGCTCCGGATCTTATTTAGACTTAAACGATTAAAGCTCCACATAGCTGTGGTATATAGAAAGCTTTTCAATCGATATTTTTCATACGATATTATTAATGAAGTGTTTAATTTGTGAAGAATGTTGCGCAAGTGTTGGTAATATTCAAGCTAGGAATAATTAAAGATGAGAAGCAAGGGCAGATTTTACATCAATGAATTTAATGTTCATGGAAATCGCGATAAATAATTGAGAGCGAATATCGGTTTCGAGTTTGTCATGTCTGCGATTGAAGAAAAACGCTTCGTTTCCGCCGGTGCGCACGTTAATAATAAAGCAATTAAGACTAACGAAAAGTGTTTCAAACGATAAGTCGTAGACGCATTACCGTCTCAAGAATGAATCATCAGTAATTCGTCACTGGTCGTAAGTCGATATTTTTGAGAGATAGATAATGTTCCCTCTCACAAATCAAAAATCAACGCGACGGAATTAACTCTTTCGGAGGTATTAGAACTGCGATTTGTTTTAATTCGCGCGTAAAGTGGCTTATGAAACCTTCAAAGCCGTTAAAATATCTAATCCCGCGGTAAAAAATCTCTCTTCTTCCTTTTTTTCTTCTTGAACGTGAAACCGAAATCCCTTCATCAAATGATACGTATAAATCTTTGTCTCGGAATTAAACCAAAGAATATCTCACACCGTGGTCTACACGTCAAATGTGATAAATCTCTTCTTCGCAGTTTAATTTTAATTCAAACATGAATAAGATCATGATAAGTCGGCACAATTTCTTTTTTCTTTTCGGTTAACCGTAATAACATTTGCTCGGATAATGAGAATCGGCGAGAAGAAAAATAGTAGCGTCGCCTTGTAAGACTAAATCAACGACGCAATACCCCAAAGTTTGCGAGAGGCCTGAATTGCCATTATTGCGCGATTTCTTTGAAAGATAAAACTCTAAATTAATACTAATCTGTTCGCCGTCGCTTCTTACCGATTATCGTCATATCCGAATGGTCGGAAACGGTCTGGAAAGACGGTGCCTCCGCTGAAACCTCGCATCTGTAGCGTCCCGTGCTCATGAGGTTCACGGAACGAAGGACGACCATTCGTTGAGTGGATTCATGAACCTGAAAGACGAAAAAAGAAAAGCATCCAAAAAAAGTTCTGCCAATAAGCGGGGAACATCTCTTAACATTTCCTCTAGGCAAAAAATCTTAAATAAATCAGGCGCGTGTACTTACAACATGTATTCATCTATAAAAAAATGAGAACACACGAGCTATGATCAAAAATAAATTCTTCTATAGAAAATTATAATAACTCGAATAGCCTTTTGAAGTAAAAGGTTGTACAAGATACCAGCACATTTATTTGTTAAAAGAAGTTTGTCATTTACGTGCTATCGTAATTACATGTGCATGTCAGTACATAACATGCAGGACATTCTTCTAGTTAGAGAATTGCAATCTTAAATCCAGCACCTTATAATTATACAAAATTCCTCTACTTTGAGTATCTTCTTAAGGTCGTATATAATGGAAACTTCTTTGATATTAACACGGAATCGCTAATCGGCAGAATATTTTTTTTTGGATGTAACATTGCGACATAACAACAATTCATCATGCTGTGAAAACTCGCAAACTAACTCGATAAAAATGGAATTAAAATCTTTCTTAATTTGTTCTATTGATCAAAAAAATAGAACTGAAAAAACTACCTCATAGAATTATAAAATTTCAATTATCTCATATATTACGAAATGCATTCTAAAAATAAGTTTCTATATTATAGGAAAAA
>Ga0157363_1004509_pt1 | contig 12850 bp, 4 predicted proteins | sample AttsexASBM1_FD_111477 | JGI IMG/M metagenome (GOLD analysis project Ga0157363, IMG submission 111477) | Fungus gardens microbial communities from leaf cutter ant in Ribeirão Preto, State of São Paulo, Brazil - Atta sexdens ASBM1 | ecosystem: Host-associated > Fungi > Mycelium > Unclassified ...
CGAAACCTAAGCTATCGGATGGCGATGACGTATAGAACTGATCAAAGGAGTTCTCCCCTCGCGCCTGCCACCTTCTGATCACTCTTGAAGAGCACTTTCTTGTTCTTCTAAGAAAATCGTTAATCCTACCGCGTTAACGCCTACCGTTGAAATGATTGTAGGGTGCAAGAATTCGGATATTTTTTCCTGCCGTTTTCTCTTAATATCTAAAGTCAAGACGTCGATAATTCTTTTGATCAAACATTCGGGAATTTTTGAAGATTATTCTCAGTCACATTGCATTTTTTCGCTTTGTTCAGTTTGAACAGATACGAGAAAAATCTGAATAATTTTGCACGGTTCTTTTTTTTTTTTGAACGAACATCTTTTTCCGAGACTATTTTAGGATAGATAGAAACTTGTGTGCTGAAAAATATTAGATTGATGTAATAAATCAATTTAGGATTTTTATTTGGAAACTAGAAAATAAAATCTTTGTTTTGTAATTATATTAAATAATTATATTAATTATCAAATTATATTAATTATCTTATATAATTATTTGAACATCAAATTATTAAATTATTTGCCAATTTAATTTGTGATATTACTATATAGTAGTTTATAATTTTGCGTTTATAGTCCGAAAAAACAATTCGACGCGCAATTTAAATGTTTACATATTTAGTACAATAAATTCACATAGAAATGATTTAAGCATCTAAGATCCAATTTCGACCGTCATAGGTTTTAAACTTTTACTTGTTGTATATTTATATATGGTCTTAATAAATCGTTTATTATTATTTGTATTAATTATATTTGTACAATATTACATTTTATATAATCAAAAGATATATAATTATTGGCATTTATTTAAAAAAAAATGTATATATATAGATTAGAGAGATTCTTAAAATCGTTTTTTCTGAATTTTTACAGTAATCTAATTTTTTAATAATTTTAACATGTTAAAGCTTTTTTTTGTTATTAATTCGATAATATTATGCATTACAATATAACGAAAGCATACGAATTCATCATGTGAGAAATCATAAGAATTCTCTGTATTTTTTGCGAAATATCCACACAGAGTAAGCCAGATGGAAATAGATTGAAAATAGAATCGTAAAGTTCACTTATATCCTCACCAAATATCAGCGATTTGACTTTTTATCCCTGAAATAAATCCCAGTTATCGTCCTGAAACCGCACCTTATAGAGAAGGGTCCAGGCGTCCACCAAATCATCCCTATATCTCATCATAATTTCCTTCAGCCCCTTTCCCATTACATACATACATTATTTTCTCGAAAGCCATGTCATGAGGCCACGATAATCCAGATACGGCGCCACAAATCCGCTGTGGTCCGAGATTCCTCTTGCCAAGTTTTCTCCCTTCTCTCCCTTCTTTCTGTCTTTCTCTCATCTCCTGTGGTTCGTCGATCTATATCGATCGTCCGTTCCCAGCCCAGTATCCGATTGTATGCGATGGGCAAGCCGTGCCTCGTAGCGCGGGATCCAAAACCTGTTGCCACGAGGCGTCCGGTGGCGCGTGCGCTCGCGAGGGTGCATTGGAACGGGACGAGAGGGATGGACGGGAGGGGTAAGGGATGAATCGCGCGCGTGTCGTCATGGGAACGTGAGCGGTTCCTGGCTAGTGAGCGCAGAGAGTGCCGAGACACTCTTGTTCCCTGCGTGGGTGAGCGGCGGAACGGGTGCGGAGACGGAATATCCCTCTCTTTCCCCTCTCCCCGGGAGGGACGTCAGGTGTCCGGCGCGCGCTATAGAGGGGAGAGAGGGAAGTAGGAAACCCCCCATCGCACACAGAGCGCCGACAGTTTCCCCGAACTGTCGAAGTCGGCAGTTCCCAAACTCGCGCCTGTTCTGCGGCATCTCGCGGATTCTCGCGTTTCGCGCTAGACGAAAGGGGCTCTCGATTTCTTGATTCTTTTGACGCGAGTGACACGTGATGATTCTAATTGTAGATTTTATTCATTAATTAATCGAGAGTTTTCGCGCTTTTTTTTTCATCGGTGTATTGAGGTATTTGTTGGCTAATCGATGTTAGTCGTGCCTGGATTTTTCTTTTCGTTTGTTATTATAATATAGTGTCTTATTACAAATGTAATATATGTGATATAATTTCATTTTATAGTCATACACTGCTCTAAATAGTTAAAGATTATTATACTATTAAAAGCAAAATGTCAATTTTAACTTAAAGACGTATAGTGGACTTTTTGAGACATTAATTAACATATTTTTTATACAAAAATGTTAATTATAATATTTTTGCATGTCTTAGAAAGTCCATTATATATCTTTAAATTAAAATTGACATTTTATTTTTAACAGTGTAAATGCCCGTGTCATTTATTAGAGAACTTGACGAATACTTCTCATAAGATGTAAACCTTCTATATATAAATGATTCAACTCTTTTAGAGCTCCTTTTTTTTACATTTAATTTTATTTTTGACGCATTAATTGTTTTGAGCAGTATGTATATTATAATTTTTTCAATGTTAGATCGTAGCGATATTCTTTTTATGTTTGATTAATGTTTGTATAAATGTTGCAATTGTTACAATGGATTCATATGATGATATACATATGATGATTGATGAAAGGCTATGCTACGTTAATGTCATATTTTGTTGAAAAGTATAAGACCAAGTAGAATCGCGAGGCGATATTATTTGCAAAAAGATTGATGATACGAAATATAATGGAAGATATTCTTCGTTGCCTATCTACGGCGCCGAAAGAAACAAAGAAAAAGGCACACTTTTTATTTTTGAAAAGTGACAGTGAGTCTTGCATGTTCTTGACGCCTATTTAGTTAATTAGTTCGAGGTCGACACATTCGGCTGATTTACCATCGCGAGAGTCCAAGCGATAAATCTCGAATAATTACAGGCTACCGCTACCGAACTAGCTGCTGAAAGTCAGGCGCAACCAGTTTTTATCGGTCAATTTTGCTCGATCAATGTAGTTGGTAATCTGCTTTCGAAAGTTTGAGATGCTCTTAAAAGGCTTTTTGATCAAAACATTCTGCATTGCGAAACTCCAACAATCTTGTTTTCCCGAATTAACGATGCTAATTGTCTTTTGCCTAGATCAAGGTATACTTGCATTGTGACGTTCCTCGAAGCTTCTACATTGATAACGATCTTGTAATTTTAGGAAGAGAAAAATTAACTGAAATTACAATAAAACTGAAATTAATTTCTTTCTACTTCTGTATGTACTTGTAAGCGTAAATATTAAATAGACAATTTATTAAATCTATAAGAATTTCCATTGTTAAGGATGATTTATATGCCAATTTTTGTTGGTAATTAACGAAACTTATAACGAATATGCATATTTAAAAAAAAATTCAAACAAATATCGATGAAATGCCTTTATTCGATCAATGAAAGCAATGAAGATCCTTTAAATTATTTTTTCTTGAATTATTCGCAAATGAAGTTGTCGTTCAGAATCTGACAAATTAAATGATTTAATTAAATTCAAAGTACCGGTGCCGTGCGACGAAGCGTGCATTTTTCTTTCGCCTGGTGCGATTCTCCATTTCTATTCACCAGTCTATCGAGATCCAATTTCTCCAATTTGTGGACAGATTGTAATTGTAACTGATTCAGTTGTCGAATAATTCCTATCAACCCGAATCCCTAGAGTCGCACCAACTCCGTCAGATTCGCGGATTAGTTATTATTTCATCGTTCGTCGAGTAGGATAATCATCCTACCGGAAATAATTATACGAGACAAGCAGTAAATAGCTTGTTATGATATACAGTCAGTTTACTTTGATAATCATTATATTCGAATTATATTATATTCGTTTGCATTTGCAAGATAAAGCTATGTCGGCGCTTTAAATTCAGTATCAAATGTATGTAATACTAGAATTCAGCTGACAATTTGTGTAAATTTGTAAATGCGATTGCATTTTAATTTTACGATAGAAGTAAATTCAAATTTCAGAATAATGAAGATTTATTACATATCGTACATTCAATAATTAAAGATATATCACAAAGCATTGTCAAAAATATAATTTCACAAATAGTTCTATTATTACATTTAAGTATCTCTGTTAAATTTAAGCTTAATCTCTTATTAATTCTCTTATTAATTTAAAAATTATTTAATTTTTGTCTTGATTTTTGATGTAAAATTTATTTGCAAATTTAATAAAGTTGTAAATATTATAAATTAAATCAAATTTTTTGTATACTAATAAAACTCTATTCGTGCAAAAGTTCATTTAGGTACATTTACTCATTTAAAAGTTATTTACCTAAAACTGCAGTAAAATATCATTTTGCTGCATAAAGCAAAGAATAAAGTCATTATAAGCCAAATTATTTATTGTTTTGGTGTCTGCAATTATTGGTTTCGGGATGTATTTATGACAAATTTTTTGACTGATACGAGTTGATATTGGCTTTTCTGCTGATTTTTTAATTGATATTTTCAGCTGATATTATACAGCTAAAACTTCCTTAATTTTACATTAAACTGTTAAATCGTGAATATCATGTGCGAAACATTTACAATTTTATCGCATTCATTCATACGTTATTGCATCAATCTATTTTATATCTTTAAACACACAATCGAGAAAAATGTGAACAGAGCTTATCGTGCATCGATATTTTAATATTATCATGTATATAATAATATATTAGCGAAACGATAAATACCTCATCAATTCATGTTTTAGTGCTGAGCGATAAATACAGTTAAATTAAAAATGAAGAAAAAGTTTGAAAATTTCATATTATGTAAGACATCGTTAACGAATTTTAAAGTGAACGATGTCCAATTAATTACTCTCACAATAATCGAGAAAAAAGATTACAAGGTATAGCTCGACTGTGCAGTTCTCGCACATTGAAGACAGTACAGGTCGCGCGCGCGGATGAAATGTTGAGCCAATTATTTCATTAGTGACTTAATTAGTTAGGCGGGATGCAATATATCGACATGACTGATTAAGCGTTGAAATCGTGAAATTCAGATGGTATCAAGGTCTGTCGATTGACATCAAAATGATGCGATCACTCCTCCGGAAGTAATTGAGGCGATGTATGAAAAAAGAGGTGAATCAGTTTACACACAGATTGGTGTAGAATTACCGGACGTTTTCATTACTAATCTGACCGATTTGAGATCGATTTTATGAGATTCGAAGTGTCTTTATAGTTTCCGCATGACTGCTAATTGAAAATAAATAAATTGAAAGTAACCTTTGAAAGAAAAAAATTAATGTCTGAATCATATTCTTAACTTGTAAGAACAGTTTTTACTTTAATGAGATTTTGACACGAAATATAGTTATAAAAACGTATCTAAATGTTAAAAATTAAAATATATAACAATGTCAGGAATTGCAAAAATTGAGAATGATAATAATGGTTTCGATAAAGAAAGATCATCTTCAAATCGATCAGAAATGTCGTGTTTCAAAAATCACTCGAGGGGACAATCTGTATATAACTTCTGAATTGGCTCGCACAAAATTAAACACCTGCGTCCTAGCTATCTTCGATTTTCATTAATCTTATGATAATTATGAAAATGCAGCGGGAATCTATTGTAGTATCCTATTCAACGACGATTTAAATCATACGTGGAGCATAGTAAAAAAAATTAATGATTTTTAATCCATAAATTTAACGAAATATATATACACATATATGTTTCTAAGCACAGTAAATTATAACTGTGCGGTATTGCTAATTTTCTCGAAGAAGTAATCATTAATAATATATGCGAAACCAACAGATATTACTGGATTACGGATTATTACTGTAAGTCGGCATTCTCGGAAGTTATTAAATCGGGATTAGCGTATTCCGCTGAGTGCAAACGGAATTCTCGCATGATCAGCGCAAAGCAGCGCATAATTTCATCGGATCCGTCTCTGTAAAACATTTGTTACGGACATTATGTGGCCACCTTTTTATCTCTTATATGATAAGGATGATCGGGACAAAACGCAGAAAAGAAATCACCTTGACGTAGTTATCGCTGCAACTTCCCGTGACTCGTTGCCAATGTACTTCGTGTTTCGTAAGCGAAAGATTTAACGAAAATAATATGCTTGTACTTAGTATATGTGTTTTAGAGCATTTTAATTATTTTTTGATATTTTTTTTCTTTTTTTTCTAAAGAATTGTCTTGTCTTTTTAACATCGTAAATTCGGGTCAAAAGAAATTAATCTGTGTGCACATATGTATAGCACGGAAAGCTGGCTAAGCATAATATTAGTTATAATTTATTTTATAATACAATTATTACTGTTTATAATACTGTTATTTCTGTTTTTATAGTATAATTATTATTAAGATTAAGAACGATCGTAAATATGAGTAAATCAAGAGAACACCATATAACCGGTCAATGTTAGATTCAAATAATACAGTGTACATTTTTTATTAAATCAATTTAATTTTAAGATATATGATTGAACGCCGAAATATTCGGACATACTTTTTATTAAATTTATCTCAAATCTGATTGCTATTCTCTATGTATATTGATAATTATTATTGTTTATAACAACAGATTATTTATCTAATTATCCATAAAGTATATTTTATGTAGGATTTTTAAAATAAGAAAATGAAAAAAGATCGAGCAATTGTACTTTTCTTAGCTAGAAAATTAACGTAATACGAATAGCAAGAACATCACGCGTTTATGAGTTTACTTTATAAAGATATACTTTATTTAAATACGAAAGTGTCATATTCTAATGAAACAGTCTGAGATTTAAAAAAAAAACGTGCGATCATATACCCATATAGGTGCGGTAAACAATTAGTGGAAATTGTGATGCAAATCGTGACATTTCGCGTTGTTTGTGAAAGACTTGCAACTTCGCGGAAGATAAACAGTTTCCTTCAACAGTCGAACTTGGCTGCTTGCAAATTCACAGAATCGATGACACTTCGCTGGGAGTAAAGTTTCGCTAAATCGCATGTTCTTAGATTTATTTGCGTTTTCGGAATGGCAAATATTTTTCTCGCTTGAAAATTGCGTTACGTTGGCTGTAATGTTTGTTCAGAGATATTTCTCATGATAGAGAGATCTCAGCAAAATTCGACATTTAATCCTTATAAAACCGAGATATAATGTTTTGATATTGCAGAATTTTCATTTCACTAAATTCTCTAAATATATAAAGTCTGTTTTTTATTCCTGCATTAGAATTTTCTTTCTCGTTTTCGCCAAATATCTAATATACATATATTTATTTTACTTTACTCCAAAAGTGTATTACTGGTTCAATTATTTGGCAAAAAACTCTTCTTTTTTTATTCGCGTTTTTTTTGTCATTCTTGGTACAGTACATTCTTGGTGTAAGTTTCTTCTGATTTTTTTCTTCCTGACGTATTTCTCGCAAATATCATTGTCGCGAATATTTTTTTCTCATATGCAAAACGGAAACTATCGTCTATAGTTGATGCGTTATTACACGTACTTTTTTCTCCTATATGTGACTGTACTTAAGGGAAGAGGGAGATTCTCGTCATAAAGACTGTACTTCCTGATTCTTTCTTCGAGATGAAAGGGCTTCAACTGCTTCCGGGCATTATGTTTTCAAGGGGTGAGATTGCTGACACGGTTGCCGACCTTGCCTGTATGCGTCGCTATTCCGTCATCATTTTTCAGAAGGGCGTTTCAGGTTGTAGGATGATTATTTTTCAGGCCACCTCCGGTTTTCCCGCAACATTTTATTCCATAGAAATATAATATAAGAATAAGAATAACAATATAAGAATAAGAATCGTGAACTGAATAACCATGAAAACTGATCCTTCAAGCCACTTGATCGTTGAAATTTGTATCCGACCGCCGTCGTGTTTGACTACCGGTCATGATTTTTACTGTGATTTTTTTTTTCAGAAGGGATATAGCCCAAATACGGATTTATTTACGGATTTATTTACGGATTTATATTACATTTGAAAAGCATTCGAGAGTTTGTTGATGATAAAAAAAAAAGCAATATAAATACGTCGAAGAACACAAGCCACCGCGCATCACAATATTCGCGATGTTATTACGAACTTTGATGAACATGCGAAACTATTTATCGAATAAATGGGTGGAGACATCCGGAGGTTTATTTTACTGTAAACCTCTGCTTTTGTAACGGATACAATAACTACGTCATCCGCGCATTCCCATCGTGAAGCTACAGGATTTTTGCGTTCACACAAAAAGATATATATAGATATATATAAAATATATTTATTGGAAGACGAGAGTGTGCTCGGCATCGTACAAAGCGCTCTGTGGAAGAAGATAAAGTTAAAATAACAGACGAAACGAATATTTTCAAATTAAATCTAAAAATCTATTTATACGTACAGAAAATGTTGAAGAAATATTCATTATTTATTTTTTCATAAAAAATGTTTTCCCAACATAATCACATCTTTGTACTATCAATATCTAAGAAATATTTCATATTTATTGTCAATCTGGGAATATTTTGATAATTCTGATCATATATGATTGTTTATCGTGGTTTATATAATAGATTGTTTGAATATCACAGAGAAAAAAAATTTACTATAAACAAAAGAGATTACAAAATTTAATTGTCAAATTTGTTTGCTATTTATAACAAACACAACAAACACATTTGCATATTTAACAAATATTTTGCACTTATTGCAAATAATTTTTTATAGCGAATACAAAAAAAAGGATTTATTATACCTGCAAATAATTTTGCAATCCTTATATTTACAAATAGAATTTATCGTCATAATATAGGATTAATGTTCATAGCAAATTTTTTCTGTCTGTGATTATAATTGCATTAATAATTATAATTAAACAAGGAAAGACTACAGTTACTCTTAAAATTCTTTCTCTTTAATAATTAATAAAATCTTCAATAATGAATAAACTAATGTTTACTTGCAATAATTAACGTAAGGATTTAGAATTAATTTAGATGAAATTATTTCGTAATATGAATGTGTATAAAGTTATTTTGAATTGATGTCATTGATCTCATCACATTAGATCATGTAGGTATTACTGTCTCGTATTATTCGGCCAAAACTAGAGTCAATATACATGTCAAACGGAATTCGATAGCTTCAACAACCGTAACACTGATTATGGCATTGGAAGTGTTATGTCGTGAGCCCTGTAATTGAAGTTAACGTCGTACGAGAGAGAGAGAGAGGGTGTGTATGTATGTATGTGTGTTGTGTGTATGTGTGTTACAAAGTGACGACCTCACATTTCAACTTATTACACAGTGGAATGTCTTTACAAAAGCGAAACCTGAGACACAACCTAAATTCTCCGGAGAACCACTAAGTTCTCCGAGACGATGATTACAATGAAGGTATAACATTGCAGTTAATCTATAATAGATTGTTAAATATCCGATTTCTAACTTGAAAAATCTTTCTATTATTAATGTAAACATCAAGCGTACAGCGAGTCGAATTGCTACTTTTGCAGTGCATTTTTACAAGAAGTCTTGATTCTTCTTACTATATCTATCTACATGAGAAACGCGTTGTTATTTGTTAGTTGAGAATAAATATTTCCGTTAAATATAAATCGCGCTTGCATGGTTATTATTGTATTAATTAGTTTCCGAAAAAAGATGTATTCTTCTAAATCAGCTAATTTAAGCTCCGGAGCCAACATGCAAAGTTATCGACGCAAAAAAATTCAATATGAAGATTTCATGGACTGTATGTAAAGTGTTGATAAGCATTGCTCAAACGTGTATAAATACTTTATAATTTCCGAAATTTTATCCATATTGATTTTTTTTGCATCGATGACTTTGTGTTGGCTATGGAAAAAATTCAAATTGACTTGGCCTAAATCGTCGACGAACGCCATATCAAGTTGTAATACATTGTCCCTCCAAGTTGCAATGATCTAGTTTGCGATGCGAAACACCGTAGCACTTATGCTTACGAGCCACGACTATGTGCTATCTCATCCATCATGTAACAGTGAGGTTCGCTTTGGGAATCACGAGCGTACATGAGATGTATCCAAAGAGATTTTCGGATATATGTGTTTTGAGAGCCGAGTCATTTTTATTTCTTCTTCTTCTTCTAGAAAGATTTCCGAAGATCCGCCTCATTTGTTTCGAAGAATTTCTTCAGCGATTGTACGTGAATTTTGCGCCAATAGTATCTCCGAGGTATTGCAAATCGATACCTTTCAACTTCACGATGCTTTACTGTATCATCGCTCGATCCGCATCTCGTACGTGCATAACGATAGAATCTTGATAAGAATGAGACTTCGTTTCGTTGCTCGATACGCTCAACAGATTCTTATTCGCTTTTCATCGATCGTTTTTCAGATATCGCGATCGTAAGCAGATACGAGCGACAAGAAGAAGAGCGATTTATATTTATTCCGACATTTTCTCATTGATGCTTTTGTAAGAATATTGAGCGATCATCAGTATGCTTTTTTCGATTGGAGTTTTATCGATTATGAATTCACGAGCGTATTATCGATAGTCGAGCGTATTTGCGCGTTTTAAGTAATTTTAATTCAAACTCTGCCGTTAATTCCGATTGACTTATCAAGATTCCTTCATGAATTATGGTTTATCATATAAATTGCAAAATTTCTTCCGACATCTTTATACTCAAATTCGAACGGTATCTCATTTCGTAGGCGGTAACTTATTTTCACGAAGAGATAAGGCCGTGCCACTTTCAAACTTGTAAAGTCTCACAAATTTTCTCCCATTCTGCAAGTAATTGTTTCGCTTTTTTCACTATTATTTTTTTTTACTATTATACTGTCGCTCTTGTCTCGACATTTACGCTTAACCTGTTTTTTAGAGATTATCCTTGTTACCATTTCTTCTTTTAATGGTGAGATTGGCACAATGTTTTACAAATCATATTGTCTCGTGCGATGATATTTTTTACTAGTGCCATTGTAATTGCATCAATAATTTATCAAGACTTCACAGAAATGAATAAATCTCAGAACAATCTTACTAGAGATTCAGTATTATTATTATTTAATAAATAATAAAAACTTGGCGTATTTTACAAATCATATCGTCTCGTGCGATACAAGTATTATTGTAATTGATGCATCAATAATTCATCAAGATTTCACAGAAATGAATAAATCTCAGAATAATAATCTTACTAGAGATTCAATATTATTAATTAATAAATAATAAAAAATTAAAACGTAATAATAAATAATAAATAATTCACATATATATAATTTATCAAGGATTCACAGAAATGATGAAAACTAATTAAATTTCAGAACAATAATCTTATTAGAGATTCAATATTATTAATTAATAATGATAAAAAATTGAGAGATTTAATTCAGTTCATCAAACAAACCGGATTATTAGCAACTAGGTAATAAGTTGAACAAGTTGTTGAGGACCACTGTTTGATCGGCAACGGTGTGAATGCGACCATAGGAAATCGGCTTTTGCTCGCTTGTGCAACGTCAACAATAAGCAATAAAAGCGATAAGAGTTAATTTCATCAGCGCTTGGAGAGCGGCTACTCGAACCGCGTGTAGCATCAGTTTGTAGCGCGAGGCCGGCATGCGTTACTATTCGCGTTCTCATCAGTCGCGTGTAACGCAGGAAACACGTATCGTCATTCGGCCTCTTTTGCGGTTTTATCTATTGGAAAAACTAATGCGCGCCACACAGCAGAGAACACCGATTCGCGAAAGGGGTAAATCGCGATTAAGAATGCATCGAAATCACCGAAATATCCTATTTAAGTATGATATTTACGTAATCAACATGCAGTATACATTATTGATGTGAAACCTCTCACCCTTTTGTTCAACTCTATATCCAGATTGTTCTGGTTTACAATAATTTTGTAAGCAATTATTCATTTTTTACATCCAGTACAAAAATGATCTGTCGATGAGAGACAAGTTTAATATTCTCTAGTAATATATTAATATCACGTTAATTGGCAAGATGATGATTTGCTATCTTTTACAGAATAGCTCATTTTCTTTTCTGCAATGTGTATATTTTAAATATTTTTTTATATGGTATATGATGATTGTGTTTTGAATAAAGAAATATTCCATTGCAGTAATTTTCGCACAAATAAATAAATGCATTGATAAACCGGATGTTTATTCTCGCAAAAGAGGAAAATATTGCATATATTGTAATTAATCGGATTCCCTCTCGATCAATATTTATGAAATTGTTACGTGATAATACTCACATTTGATTATTGACTGATAACTGAATAAATCAGAGTATTTTATATATATATACATATTTTTTTTTTATACACATATATATATTCTAGAATATACTTTTGATGTGAGTGCAAACATTTATTGCGATATAGCTGCAGGGATGTATACATCCTATTTTGTAATTCACGTGACACACTCGTTACATCGAATAATAGACGATTTATATTTCGCAGAGTTAAATTTCAGATTTAAACCGCTATCACGACTGCATATTACTTCCGCATACCTTTTGTATTATGGTATAAACCAGGCAAAACTGCTATAAAACTCATGAAATGTCAAGGCGTCAAATTTGTCTCTCTGCCTCTCTGTTATTTTTTCATCAAATATTAAACGTAATGCACTTTTATGCCTCAAATATCATGTCACACTTTAAGAGGATTTGCAATCTATCATTTAAGGTAGGGCATTATTTATAATCTGGGATATACACATCATCTCGTCTCACACACACACACACACACACACACACACACACACACACACACACACACACACACACACACACACACACACACACACACACACACACACACACACACACACACACACACACACACACGCACAC
>Ga0157363_1004510_pt1 | contig 12849 bp, 7 predicted proteins | sample AttsexASBM1_FD_111477 | JGI IMG/M metagenome (GOLD analysis project Ga0157363, IMG submission 111477) | Fungus gardens microbial communities from leaf cutter ant in Ribeirão Preto, State of São Paulo, Brazil - Atta sexdens ASBM1 | ecosystem: Host-associated > Fungi > Mycelium > Unclassified ...
CAAAAATGTGTATATACATACTCTCTTTCTTTCCTTTGGCAATGCCTCGTCTTTTTTTAATGGCTTCTTCTTTTTACGGATGTAATCAAATCCAGAACGAAATTTTCGTCGGCCAGGTCGAAGTTTCAACTTCTTTTTATTACGAATCTCCAAATCGTTCTTATCATCTTCCATCTCGTTATTTTCCTCTTCTCTGATATCATTTGTCTCTTCTTGCTCTATTTCAGTCTTAATACGATGTAGTTTCTTATTAGCAAGTGATTTGAGGAGATCCTTTCGCCTCTCAGCAGTTAATAGATGACGTTTCGAATTCGCAATAGCTTTGTGACTTCGTAGTATACCAGCGTTCCTCAAACGAGACACCACTTTTTGTTTTAATGTTCGTACCTTACCTAATGCATTCTCCGGCGTTTCATTCTGCGAATCGTCATCTTGCGATGTGTCATCGCGATTCTGCATCGGCGGAGCTGACGCAGGCCTATCCTCGCCGAACACTTCACGAATAGTAGTTTCCTTCTTCAAGACTTTCGTCTCCGTTCTGGTTCTACTCTTCAATACTAGAGTGGAGAATTCATTGGGCAATGTGTGATTGTTCTTGAATGCGTCACGGAAATTATTCACCGTCTCTTTGCGGAAATAACCGAGGAGGACGGAATTGGTAACTTTAATCGGGTTTCTATTATTCTTCAACGCAATCTTGTTTTTAGGGCTCTTTGATGTTTCGGACAGAAGCGGTGCAAGACTTGGTGTTGGTAAAAGTTCCGGTTCGTTATTGCTTTTATTAACGTTACTGCTCTTATTACTTTTCAGATTCTGTTTCTTTTTTGAATCTTTCTGACCACCACCGACTTTCTGTGCGAGAACATCGACAATAGAATTGTTATCCGATCGGAAATGTTTCATTGCCTTCGGAGGACAAGAAACTGTTGTTGATGAAGTCGCCTCTTCGTCATCAATCTTACTGCCAAGTCCCATAATGCTGAAACTGTAATTAGATTCCATGTCACTGTCTCTCTTATTACGGCTGAGACACACGTCGGAACTATCCATCGAGACAGACAATGCAGGCGAACCAGGATCTAAATCTGGCAATGACGTGGATAGTCGGTGAAAACGCGATGGTTTTGACACTGTAATCAATCTAGGTGGCATTCTTAGAGATTTTTTGTAAACGTAAACCTCCTCTTCCCAACCAGGTCTAAAATCACTACCGTCACCGAACAACGGTTTCGGCTTCGCTTTTTGAGACGTTCCACCTTTAGGAGGCGACAATTTGGATTCTTTCTCTGTTTTTGCCTTATGAGGAGTAGTGTCTCTCGAACGAAGCTTCATACCTTCAGACACATTAGCTATAGATCGTTTCCTAGCTCGAAGTCTGTCAGCAACTGAAGAACCATGACCAAATACGGTACTGGTATCACTGTCCTCGCTCGAGGATTCGCTGCCACTAGAAGATTCAAGCTTGATCCTACGAATTCGTCTTCTTCGGCATATCACTTCTTCTTCATCACAATCACTATCTTCCTTCTTCATTTCTTGTCTTGTTCTTTTAATTAACGGTATTTCGTCTGAATCATCGCTTGAGTGTTTATCGTCTTCCTTCTTCAACCCGGGCTCCATCTTAATCTTAATATCCTTGAAAATCGAATTTTTATCATCCTTATTAGATAAATCGTTAGATGTCTCCTTTTTGATGTCTTCGGGCTTGATTCGAGAATGTGATGCATTGATATCCGATTCTTTATCGCTATCGTTAACTGCGTCTTCAAGTTTCGATGTTGCGATACCACTCACTTTTTTTCTACGTCCACGTTTCTTTACGGCATCGCCCGCGCGTAATTGCTCCATAAACTTATCACAGGCGTTATTCCAGAATGGATCTATGTCGTTAATTTTATCATTCTCCTGCAAACAAAAATTATATCTATTAATAAATTAGAATTATAAATATAATTATAATGTAAGTAAAAACGCATGATGACTAGAATTTTTAAAGACAAAAAGAAAGAATTTAAACATATATTTTACACAATATTATAGCAGTAAGTATAAAGTTTAATAGAAAAAGCTATGAAGGAAATCATGTGAAAAAATCGTATTATATGATATATCGTGCGCGGCGATTTTTATCAAAAACTATTCAAAATATTGCAAAAGGCTTATGGCGATGATTGCAACATTTTAAATGAGTTTGTGAACGAAATTTCATTCGTAATGCAAAATTTCAAACAAATTCTTTGCTCGATAAAAATTGCCGCGCACAAAAATCTTCACTGACATAAACAACTGTCATTCTCAAACAGCTTAAAGAAACGCCATGTTTTTTTTACTAAATGTGAAGGACATAAGTACAAACTTAGCAAAGCTAAAACGAATTTGATTTACAATTTTCCTACAATTTTTAAAAAATAAAATTCGGATACTTTTTGATCACAGTAGTATTATAAATATTATTTTTTCCATTTGCTCCCAATATATGTACATATATACATACAGGAATGGCAAGTAACTTGTAATTTACGCCGTTAATTTTAACTTGTAATTACGCCGTTAATTTTGCTCTCTTACTTCATTATGATAACGATTTAGTAATGGTGTTGCGAACTTTTTATAACGTTAATAATACCAAGATTGAAATAATTACTCGTTACTTATAAGGAATTGAAAAAAATCACACACACAGAAAACTCATTAATGAAAAAGTAACGAGTTACTTGTAACTCGTTACTTTTATTTTTCAATAAATATTGTGTAATGACGAGTTACTTTTTAAAAATGATTTTCCTAACTTTAGCATAATCTTAACATTAAGAATTACATAAAAGTTAAGAATTATATTGAAAATTGTAAAATCATTACTAAATTGTTATTATAAAAAGTAACGGTGTAAAAATGACAGTGTTATTTAATTTACCAACTTAAATACATATATGATCTTCATAAAATATACAAAAATAAAAACGTTTGGTAAAAGTGTAAAAATAGTTTTGTTTCTTTCTTAAACAAACAATGTAAATTATAACACAATACGACAAAAATCGATTTTCTTTTCCTTCCATGAAAAAATCAAAGAAATTCTGAAAGTAGATGTAAAAAAAAACTTGAGCTGATAAAACGCCAAGACATGGGTATATTTTTTTTACATCTACTTTCAGAATCTCTTTGATTTTTTCACGGGAGAGAAATGTGTATTGTATTGTGTACTATATCTTAATATAAATAGTGAATACACAATAAAGATTCTATAAATAGAGAATAAGTGAGATATACAGACATGGCATATATGCCACTTTAAAATAATTCATTGAATTTATCGCGCGTATATCTATATAGTATTAAAGAAAAATTATTCTTGAAGGAAAAAGAAGAGTTAATGTGTTACTGACACAAATGAAATCAATTATTACTAACTAAAAGACTCCATCTTTGCATTTCAGTCACATAAATTGAATAATTCGTTTATATCCTTCTTCATTTAAAATTTCTTTTTATCCATTTCTGCATTGTACATTACCTTTAGCTCTATCTTCACGAGATCCGTAGAAGATGCCATATTCATACATACAGCGTCATTGAGAGGTATCGGAGGTTGCACTTTGGATAACTGCTTTCTATCTCTTCTCATTTCCTCCAAGGTTTGTCGCTCGAGAACTGGCATCTCGCTTTCGGAGTCACTCTCCCGGAAATCAAAGACTGATGTTTCGGAAGAGCTCCTACATCCGCTCGCTCTAGCTGGAACTGTGGACGCGACCGTGGCGGCAACAGGCACGGTTACCGGTACGTTATCCTCATCAGTTCTCGAAAACAAACGTCTTCTGGGCGGCAAAGAGACCGTTTTCTCCCGTGTTAATTTCGGTGGACTACCTGCGGACGAACCAGACTGTGGTGTCGACGTCGAAGCCGCACTATCGATTTCTGTGTGCATAATATAAAAATTATATGCATATCTCAAAGGGAATATTAACTGTAGCACAATCAACTAATTGAATAAATAGCACAATTATTATGCAAACTGTGATCGAGACGAATAGATCAAATCGACATGAAAATATCATTAAAATAATATCTATAATATTTAACTACTAGCATCTTTTACGCTTTTAGGTAACACCAAATTACCTCTCGGCGTCGATGACACATCTTGAGAAGGTATGGAAGATGTTTTCGTTGTAAATTGGCCGGTTCCGACCTAAATGAAAGATATAAATTATGAAATCGGTAATTAACATACAATTGTGCAAATCAATTAGAGTTAAATAGAGACAACCACATACTTGTTTCAGTTCCGCCTTCGTCCTGATCTTCGCAGCTAAGATAGCGGCAAGACCGTCGTCCTTGTCACGATGGATTTGGTTCTCGGCGCCACGTGGTCCCGCGAGGGAGGCTTCCTTGCCGGGTAGCGTGGCAGATGCGTTCACTCTTGAGGCATACATGCTACGTGGCACTTCCTGAGTGATCGAGTCTATTGCTCGTGGAACGTGCAACTTGTAATGTGGCGGTGTATTGCTGTTACGCTCGAGCAAACTCGCCGCCGTGAATGGTGACAGATTGTGCCTGCCGATGCTCTTGGGCTCGACTGGTGCGACGACCTGAGGGAATTTCACGGAAATTATCAGAAACGTCATATAGACGCCGAGCGTCTGGAAATCAGACAAAGATATAAATAGAAATACTAAGTGAAATCGTCGCGTCATATGTTTTCATTTCCAACTACAATTCACATTATTTGATATTTTGATTTTATGCGCAAAGATTAATGAGTTATCGATAACAAAAAAATTTGCATATTCGATAGCAAAAATAAAACTTGCAATTTCTTACCTTATTCTGGAAGCTCTGTTGACTATGATTAACCAAAATAGGCTGCTGACTATTGAGCTGTTCATCCCTTTGTTGCTTGTTTTCCAAGCTGTTCCTCAGCAAGTTGAGCACCCTCTTGTCGGCACCAGTATTGCTAGGTTGATCTATCGATTGGCCACTGGACATCCCGCTCGAGGGACATGTTATTTTCTGAATGGACTGGCGATAATTTGGGTAGGTAAGTTGTGCACTGCTCAATTGTTGCGGTAATGGATGTACACTCGCGGATTTCGAAATAACTGGATTGTACGATGGCGAACTGCGTATGATTTTGGATTCCGGATAGGTCCTTTTATCACAGTACACCGATTGATATCTGGATTCTGGCATTGAATAACTACCGTTGTCGGTTCTATGATCGCTAGATGTCGTCAGAGCTCCATTTGGCAAAGGAACCGACAAATTCATTTCTTGCCGTTTTTGCTGTTCGTTCTGCACACCTGTAGTCGATAGTTTCGACTCAACTATTTGTTTGTCGGTATTCGGTACTCGCCAAGCAGCTCTGGCCTGTTTGTTAGGATTCCCTATACCATAAATCGCCTCTCCAACTCTTTTGAGTGACCGTTCGCGCTGAGGAAATTGCTGATCGAACTTTGCCCTGTCCGCTAAATAATAGCTCGAGTCGGGTGGATAATCTTGTGCGGGCAATGTGGGCGGACCAAGTCGCGAAGATGTATCCATCATTGAGTGATACTTGGAAAACCTCGAGGATACAGAATCATTTGTTTGGAGGTATGATGAAGACGCAGACGTCGATGACGATGAGGACGGTGGCGGTGGTATCGTCAGACCGTCGTACGGCGACGTGGGCAGTGGACGTTTCTTGAACGTAGACATATGAGGCAGTGGAGAGGTGTTAGTGTGATGGGATGAGAGAGGTTGGGCGGATGGAACGTAAAGCTGCTGCGGAGTACTTCTGCGAAGAGAACTGTCGTGGTGCGGTTGACGTAGCGGCGTTGAAGTAAAATCTGGCAGAAAGTCGACTTTGGGCGCACATACCGTTTGAGGCGTCGATGCCCGAACGCAGGTCACTTGCATGGAATTCCTCGAACTGTTACTTGAAGGCCTATCATACGACGACGCATATGACGGTTGTACCGATGCCGATTGATGCATAACAGCTGGAGGTGGCATCGGCCTGTTCACATTGTTCCTAGATGAACTCAGATTTGAGCTACTGACGTGTTTGTCGGTGCTGACAGTTTCAAGATCATCCTGTGCTGTAGAATCAGCCGATGTCTTAACTGTTTTTACAGACAAGTCCAGAGGAGATTCTCTTTTCCGAACTGCATTACTCGGCGACGGAGAACTTGCCATAGTGACGACCGAAGTTGCTTGATTACCGGATGACGCTGGATTCTGATAAGGGTGTTCTTTATAGGTATAGCCTTCAGTCGTTATTCGTGTCGGTGGCTGATGATATGACGATGATCCCGCTGACCGATCCGACTCGTCGGAAGACTGATACGCATGGATCGATGGAACGGAAGACCTCGCACCACCTGAACCACCATGACTACTGATAGTCGTTACTGTAGTGCTATTAGCAGAATTGTTACCATGATGACTGGGCGCTATTGTGGTGGCATATGTCGATGACGGGTAGCTTTGTTGGCCAGTATATCGCGAACCGTACGTCATGTTTGTCACAGTGGTTGTTCTACCATTCACCGGTATCGCGTGATTTATAGCCGAGACCGAAGTCATTGGATACTCGGCAAGCCTCTGAGGAGGCATCGTTATAGACGAAGGAGGTATCACGACGGACGGGATTTTGTTGGTTGCATTCGTCGAATGTATTCGTTGTCGTACTGTTGTTTGCGCCGACTTTCCCAATAGTTCTCGCCTGTTGGAATGATAAGACGAAAGAGCGGCGATAGGCGGCAGGTTGTGCGTGTTACCACTCCTCTGCGTGGGTGACCGATGCGTACCATAAGGTATCGCCGTAACGTCAATCGCTCCTCTCTTCGTAGCATCTGCACCGTTATACGTCGCGTGCTTGCTGACATTTTGCTGGTAGCTACCTAGGTTATTGTTACCGGGAGTATTAGGGTATACCGTCTGCGGTACCAGCATCTGCTGCATACTGTAAGACTGATTATGAGACCGACTTGGCTGAGAGTAGTAGTTATTCCCCTGAGACTCCGGTTGTGGGTTCTTCTGGAAGGAATGGTACGAAGACTGGGACGGTGGCGGCGGTGCGTAAGGCAACCCCATCGCCGCGTCACGAACCGCCGCCACGTAATTCGTTTGATAGTGTTGCGAAGTGACCGGTGGCAGATTATACGATTGTGATGTCGACCTTGACGAAGCCGAAGACTGCTGCTGCTGTTGCTGCTGCGGTGGTGGTGGCGGAGGCGGTGGTGGTGGATAAGTCGGCGAATGCGGTTGGAAGCTGTTGTGCGGCGAAGGTGTGTGATGAGGAGATGGGGAGGCATGTGGATTGTGCAGGTTAGACACGTGGGGTGACTGCCGCTGTGGCGATGGAGTCGCGTGATGCGGCGACGGAGTAGCGTGACGTGGCGATGGTTCGTGATGCGGTGACGGCGTCGTTCCTACATGATATCCACTCGGGGGTGGTGGCATCTGTTGCTGCTGCGAATGGTTCGCCGCCATGGCGACAGAGGAGGATGAAACACCGTGTGGTGGTAGCGGCACTATGCGGCCTCCATATGAGGAACCGTGCGAGTGTGGCGATGCATTTATACGACTAGGATGTTGCTGCTGCTGCTGCTGCTGCTGCTGCTGCTGCTGCTGCTGCTGCTGCTGCTGCTGCTGCTGCTGCTGCTGCTGTTGCTGCTGCTGCTGCTGTTGCTGCTGCTGCTGTAGAGATGACGATTGTTGATGATGTTGCTGCTGCTGCTGTAGAGATGATGATTGTTGATGATGCTGCTGCTGCTGCTGTTGCTGCTGCTGGTGCTGCTGCTGATGATGATGATAGTGTACCGAAGTGGCAGCGGACGGCAGATGCGGTGAAGGAATGTGACCCGGAAGATTCTGCGACTGCGATTGCAAAGGAATGTGATTGGAGGAGGCGTTTCCTGGTCCAGGCTGACGCGGACTGATCGCCTGCGACGATGAAGAGCAAGCGGCGGTGGAAGAGTGCAACCCGTCCGAATTATGAGACCTGTCGTTGACGCTCGAAGTGGAAGCGGTCAGACGATGGGCCTGCTGCTGATACTGATTCGTGGGACGGTAACTCTGAGAGGATGAAGAAGAGGAACCAGATCCATATACTGAGGACCCGTTGAGAGAACTCTGAGCGAGTGGCATGTTGTTGCCATAAGTACCAGATATTCGTTGCTGTTCCGGTGGACAATGTCCTTGAGTAACGACGTTGGATGATGCGGTTGTATTATTCTGCTCTATTGGCGTCGGTCTTGTGCTCGGTTGTTGAACCATACTCGGAGATTGCGCTACATTGGCGGACTGATAAATAGAACTCTGCGAATACGGAGCCGGTGCGCATTTCGTGATGTCTGGGTGATGGTAGCGTGGATAGTACTGAGTCCTCTGCGCAACAATCGGCTGCGATTGCCTATCGTTATTAGCGGCCTGATACGTTGAAGCAGAGTGCGATGAGGAAGAGGCGAGCATCTCTGCCGCACTGAAGGACGTCCTGCTGACATTACTAAGTTGCTGGTACACTGGTCCAGGGGAATGTGGAGGTTGGGGCGGTTGCATCTGATGCAAATGCGATGACGAGTTCAACGTTGAAAGATGAGATTGATGATGGTGATGATTGTGATCGCTGGAGGACGAGGTGGTCGACGATGATGATGACGTTAGTGGCGGTCTCTGCGAAAAATTCGACGATGATGCGGCAGCGGAGGAGGTGGAGGAGGAGGAGGAGAATTGATAATTCGAAGGCTGCATCTCGGTTAAAGTGATAGTGCCCGAGGAGGAGCTGGGCTCCATGGCGGAGCCTTCGTCGCCTGGCCTCGTATCCGGGACTTCGACCCTAGTCGGCTGCGGCGCATATGGCTCCACGTGTGGATTCCAGAAGCTAGATCCGGCAGTCGCATTGCTACTCTCCACGGACGACGAAGGTCTAACATCGGCAGGGTAACGATTCGACTCCTGGATATTGCTATTGCTGCTGCTGCTATTGGCGGAAGTCGAAATTGACTGAGTTGATTGTGTCGGCTGTGACGGTACATCATGATCATGCGTGGTCACCGATGTGGACGAGGCGGGATTCGTGGAGGATGTCGAGTGGAGATTGTGATCCACCGACGTGGCCGCGCCACTACCTGTACTCGGTACGGGCAGTCCCTGGAAGTACTGGCGAGCCCCCTCTAACACGTTCGTGAAGCTCACATCCATGTCACGCCAACTGCTAATCTGCAATGACAAAGCAATTATGGATTGAAAATTTCGTTAAAATTTGTCGTGTTGTGCAATATAACCTTAAATCTATGTAGATAAGTACGCACTAGAAGCTAAATAAGAAAATGTATAATTTTGTCAAAATTTATCTTATCTAATCAATTTTTTCAGAAGCAAATATGTCTTATCCTTATAAAACAATTATACCGTGATGATTATTCATAAATTATTTTATAAATTTCGTAAATTGATAAAATTATGTCGTTCTTGTTTCGCAATACAAAATTATTGTCAAAATTGATGGATCAAAAACAAGGTTACCTTCTACGCAGAATACTATAATTATCTACAGGAATTATCACAACGAGCCATTTCGATTAGGACTGATTGAGCTTAAATATAACAATAATATCGCATTCATTCTAAAAATCAACATTCAGAATTAGTCAAAGACAAAGTCATCGTTCATGTTGAATCATTGAGAAGATTCGTCAACTATAGTAAATTTAGGGTCAGGGTTATAGAGCGCGGAGTTCCCCAAAGTCGAGTCCGAAGGGACACTTCTCTTGGGGATTACCGAAATGTTCACACGATACCGTCGACCGGCTAGCAGGAGAGGAGAGAATGAGGTCGAAACATTAATCTTCATTGTCTTGTATTTGTCCGTTACAAGAGGCAGACGTATTCCCATCCCGCTCCCTTCATCTTCGATCTCGACCAGGCAACTTCGATCTCGCATTATTAATCTCGTAGCATTATGAAAGATAAAGATCTTGCGCGGTAACCTGCCGAAGGGACGGCAAAGTTGGCAAGAGAACCTATCAGACTATTTGACATCGCGCAAACACACATAAATTCATCTTCAATGAATTCAGAAATTAATAAAAAAAAAGAGACACTGTAATTAGACGTACGTCGTCGAGGAGATCAAAATTAGTTATTTTTCGTACGAGTTTAACTGATATGATGCATATAATAATTCGCCGTATCGTATATCACGAGCACTCTCTATTATCGAGTATGTATAAAAAAATCTTGATGTTTAACGCATTCTCGCTTTTTATCATAACCGATAATCGCTTTTTGTTTGGGGAAGAAGAAGACGACTTTCGAGAGAGGATGAGCTGTATCGCGTTCAGTAGTTCCACAGGAGTTTCGGTTATCATAATAGAGCAGAACTGTGCGCCCGTTATTACCATCACCATCATCGCGAGGCAAATAGCCTCTTCAGCGATCGGTGAGACGTCGAAGACCCCCGTCATCCTCCACTCGAGGAGTCAGCCGCCTGTAATATAGATCGCTATCGATCTGAGCCGGTCGATAGAGAAAGAGAGAGAGAGAAGGGGGGGGGGGGGGCGAGCATACATGTGTTTGGTGTACGCGGGCGCTCGTTCGCGTCGTGGCTCATTGAGACGTGGAAAAAGGACGCAGAAGTTAGATATCGGAAAGCTGTAAACGTATATAACGCGGGAAGCCGTACGTACTGGGACACGCGCCAACACCACTGTAACTTCCACCACCGCGCTCGAAATAACTGGCAACGGAGCGAGACAACGAATAATCGCGGGTATCGATGCGAAGATCGGGTTCCACTCAAATATCGCTTAATCGTGACACTCAAAGCAACACATAACTGTAATCTCGCTCGAACAATCGTTAAATCATTGACTGATGAAGAATTAAAGAATCATCCAAGTATCAATACTTCCAAAAGACATGAAAAAGGTAAATTGTACATTCTTTCATGATGTAAACAACTTGTTGATGCAGTTTATCCTTTAATTTTTTACGTACCTGCCGCAGCAATATTGCGCTTTGTATAATTTATATGTATAATTTCGTTGGCATATTATATTATGTATAATATATGATATTAATTGAACTACTATACTATAATATATGATAATAGTTTGCATCCCTTTATAGGATTAGAACAATACTGTACATTTTAGGGCTTTGCGGGAAACGCGTGTTATAATATGTGCAATATAATGTGGCTCGTACCAAAAACAAGTCGAATTAATCATCCTCGTGGACACTACGTAGATGACTCGGGAAAGTAACGGGGCTTCCTTCCTTGGACGAAATCATATGTATATACTATTGGCTAGAGTTGCAAAATACATAACACCGAGCTCCCACGTTCAGTGTAAATGTTAGGTAGGAATCAATATCGCGCACCCTTGCCGAGCAACCTGAAGGGCTGGTCTGGTCCCCTTCGCGCGCCAGTCAAAGACCCCCTCACCCACCTCTTGTCCCTCCGTCTCCATTCCATCCCGTTCTCCATTACATTCTGTCCCGTTACCGGGCACACACACACTCTCATACGTAATCCCACTCATATGCTGTACGTACATGGGGAATAGGAGAACGATCATGTGTATGTTACATGCGGGTGGCGGAGGAACGGTTTGGTTGGAATTCTCACGATTTCAAGCATGGCGAGGCCACTCGATAAGGCTACACTGTGAGGTAATAAATATCCGGTGCTAAAGCAGTGGCTCCGATGTGCGTTTCGGGGGTTCAACCGGAGCGATTTCGAGGCCGCATTTATGCTTGAGTTGTTTTAAAATGAACGTTCACCCGTTGCCGCCCGATAAGATCCGCGACAAATGGCAGTCGCTCTTTTCCTCTTTTTTTCTCTTTGACGAGAGAGTGATAAAATTATGTGGCGTACGCGCGGTAACCAGTCTCTATAAATATCACGACTCGCGATGGGAAATGATCGATCATCAGCGATATCCACGATCCCGCGCTTAAAACGTTTCCTACGGGAATATCATTTATGGTTGACCTAACGCGCGATTCTCGATAATGAGGATATATTCACTGTTCATGAGCGCACTTGTTAAATATACAATATTAATTAATTTAAATGATATTACAATCGATTATAAAGCATGCTAATTATGGTAGCTATGATTAATATTATTATATAAACAGATAAAATTATCTATTTCCGTGTCACAAGATCAAGCTGTAATAATTACAAGCATGATATATTGTGACAACGAACTATCATTTCGTTTGATAATTCTGTTTTTATCGTAACAAGATATCATGTTCATGCGAATTTATCTGTCATTATTACGTCGATTGACTTCACGTCAAAGGGAGAAAGCGGATGCGCTTGCCTAGACTGCGAGTTCGTGAAAACGGAGCACCTGAGTCGCGGGGATAGAATGACGCACAAAGATCCAGAGTTTGCCGGTGGTTTGCAGGTTGACCGTAGATTCGATGTCGAGATAATCCGCTGGCGCTCGATTAAAAGCCGCGCAGCAGGGCGGAACGTGGCGGAAGTACAGAGAGGAGAGCTCGAGCAAAAGGCGAGAGAGACGGAGAATAATACCTTAAGCCGAGTTAAGCCGCGGCTTAAACGACGGCCACGACACCGCAAGCGTCTCTACCTCTCGCTTAGCCTCTAGCAAGACTAACGAAATCGTTCATGACATCGCGAACTTGTCTCAATCGGTGCGATTAGTTCAAAACCTGATCTAAATCGCTTCGTCCGTTTTCGATTGAATCCTGAATTTTATTTAATTATCCTAAATTTTGTGTGTGTGTGTGTGTGTGCGCGCGCGCGCGCGCGTGTGTGTGTGTGTGTGTGTGTGTGTGTGGGTGGATGGGTGTGTACTGGGAAACTGCGAGTTTCGGATCAGA
>Ga0157363_1004511_pt1 | contig 12847 bp, 9 predicted proteins | sample AttsexASBM1_FD_111477 | JGI IMG/M metagenome (GOLD analysis project Ga0157363, IMG submission 111477) | Fungus gardens microbial communities from leaf cutter ant in Ribeirão Preto, State of São Paulo, Brazil - Atta sexdens ASBM1 | ecosystem: Host-associated > Fungi > Mycelium > Unclassified ...
CGATCTCCCGTACTGAAAAATTTTACATTGATTTCCTTTTCTGCTCTTATTTTCGTATATTAATTTTCATATATTAATTTGTATAAATTCGTATATTAATTTTTAAGTACTATTAGAATAAAATGTAGCGATGATCTTAGGTAATACTTTGACTACATGCTTATCTTAGCAAGTAACTGTATTCAATACAGTTTACATTAAATGTTACATTAAGTGTTATGTTTTTTGCTGACAATGAGTTCAATATTGAAAACTGACAATCGAAATCGAAAATATTTCTAAATATTAATTAAAGATATAAGACCTTTTTGAATATTTACAGTGCAAATGTAATTATTTACAAACAGCAAATAGACTATATATAGTACAGTCGATCTTATGTAATTCTCAAAGAGATTTTTGATTGTTAATTTTGAACTTATATTTTGTGTTACAGCTCGCAATTATGGATAGTTCTCTCCAACGTGTATGGCGAGTTGATCGTCGTGTTAACGTTGGCGGTGTGCTTGGCCGAGGTCATGGACACGCCTGTACCTTTGCTCAGCTTGCAGGTACAAGTGATCGAACTTGTTTGACTGGATCTCATAAATAAGTCATCTTATCGCGGATACTGCATTTGCCAAGAAAGCGAGTGTGCTCTGGGATAACATGCAACGCATTCAAGTCTCGAAAGTAACGTTCGTGATGTCGGATTTAGAATTATCGTACCGTTACTTCACATAATCTGGAGAAAGTCTGTCGATTGGACAGCCTTGAACTAAAAACTCATCGATTCAGGATTTCTGCGGAAAATGCTAGGGTCCCATTGCAATGAATAATTAATTGCTCGTTTATATATATAAAAAATCACATAATATCCACAGTTCATAGCAAGTAGACTTCATTAAAAACATGCAAAAAAATTATCTATATCGTTTTGAAGTATCACGATGTAATTATTTTAAAAAATTTGCAATGTCATTTAAATTGATTTAATCTGAAGTTCAATTAATAAAATTTTTCATTTTATTCTATATATTATATTTTATTTAGATTTACTAATAGATCTTCCGTTAAAAAGATTAATATAATCTTTTATTTACGTAATTTTGAAGCACAATCTTGAAAATCATATCTTCGCTTTAATCTCTGAAAACATTTTTAATGCAAAAAATAAGAGACAATTATGCATTATATACTGAGAATATTGCCGGAGTATTAGAACTACATACATAACAGGATTTATCAGGATTAAAACCGCATAGCGGTTCAACATATATATATCGGAACTATGTCAAATAATCTCTACTGAAACGGGTATTTGTAAATGTGCACGTTACGAGATTACAAAGAGCTTTCATTTACATAAATTATAGATTAGGAAGAAACGTAGATGAAACGGTACAACGTCAACAAGTTTCAAGATAGTTCGCTACGTTTATCAGTCCAATGATCTTTTCCGCGCGGGTGGTCCCCCCGTTCAAAGATACTCCTTCAAATCATATTCCTAGTATTTGTATTTTGCATAACGGGCCCGTTCCACTACACGAAGTAGTTACACAACTGTGTCTTTCAGGGAGTATTTCTCATGTACCTTTACGTGGGCAGCATCGCAGTCATCATTGGCATTTATATATGGGTACTGGTTGATAGCTGCGGCAGCTTAAGTCGAGGTGGTAATGGGCTCGGAGACGCGGAACTCGGTGGCGCATCACTTACCAGATTCGGATCATTAAAACGGGCACACATCTCCAGAGCTAGAACGGCGCCAACCAGTTTTTATATACGAGTCGGAGCGCTTTGTAAGAGATAGTGTTAATCCACTTAAAGAATACTGGCACGTAGTTTCTAAATTATTTGGTACTTTTATTCATCATGAAAATTCAACTTTAATAGTTGACGAAAATTTAATTCGGCGTTTGTTACAAATATAATTTTAAATTTATTTAGGATTCTTATTGTTGCTAGATTTTGCTCCGTTAGAAAATTATAAAGTAAATTTTTAATTATAAATTATCTAGCGTGTATGTTTTCAGTGTTCGGTCTGGCGACGCTGGTCTTCAACGGTTTAGAGATGGCGATGCACTCGATGATGCAGGGTGCCGAGTGCTTAACCGACGTCATCTTTGTGCATCCGGTGCTGCACGGCTTGTTCACCTTCTTACAGATGCACTTTCTCTTTGTAAACTCGCAGGTAGACTAAGCATTAGTCTTACGTTAATTACATTACACCCAGTGCTGAGCTCGCGGCTAGACAATGCGTGAACGCGTTTCTTCGTTGCGCTCTGATGCGTTGACGGCTACGTATCACTAACATGATCATGTATCCGTTCGAATCTAAACGAAGGATTTTTAAAAGGATTTTTAAAGATTAAAGCTTTATTGTCTTTACGCTTTGTTTTTTAGGTACTCGTAGAACGCTTTGGTCTTGCAGCCAGATTTGGCTTCACACATCTTGCAGCTACAAATGTCGCGGTCTGGGCGCGTCTCGTGATTTGGGATACCGCGCAAGAATGGACTTATTTTGTACACTTGGCACAACACGAACAGCAAACATCTGTATCTCCCTTGAGTCTTCGAGGATTTCCGGGATCCTTGACAAGACAATCGCGGGATCTTATAGGTATAGATTTCATTCTTCTTACTTTGGCGAATAAGTTTTTCAAAAGTAATCATGCAATACTACTCATATATATTCAAATTATGGATTAAATTTTTGGACTCAAATGGATAGAAATACAAAATGTGCTATTCATCACGTTGAATTCGGATATATTCACGTCCATACTATATTATTTTTAGATTCAAATGGATTCGAAAAATCAAAAACGCGAATTCGGAAATGTCGAAATGAAATTTATTTCTATTCATTTCAAATTATTTTCGTTTGCCGGATGATCTATAATCGGGATCATCATGTTATTTCAGATGATTCTGTAGCAAAACCAAGTAACTTCAAGCCCTATCAACCTGTTTCGAACGAGCAAATCTCACAAGTAATTGCGTTACAAGAATGCTTGAACACTAATACCTTGGGACAGCTATGGACCTCAAGCATGCCTTTCTTATATCCTTTTATTGTACAATTTAGGTACGTTGTGAATGTATGCGGATGTACGTCATATTTATTGTTAATCAATTATGCATCATCAAGAAAAGATAATTAAAAGAAACAATATTTTCAAAAAGCGAGAGAATTCAAATTTAAAAATAAAATTTTTTTTTAATTTCCGATAAAAAAAGAAATTTCTTGAAAATTTCAGGTTTTCCAGTTTTTCCAAAATAAACTCTGTATAAATCTAAGTTTTTAATTAAATTTCAATATGAAACTTTTTATATTTTTTAGCATTTTTATGGAAGTTGATCTTATTCTCTTAGAAGAACTCTCATAATATTTTCCTTTCAGCTTGATTGCCGCAGCGGTGACCTTCGTGATGGGTCAGAACGTTGGTCGGAGTAGATTGATTAAACAAAAATTCCACGGCAGCAAGGACTTAAATAGTCACACCAGAGTAGGTTGCGATGGTTCTAGCAAAGGCCTTTTTCTGGGTATTCTCTGCATGGTAGCTGGTATCGTGGTGATCCTCATCTTCCTCGTCGTGCGAGAGGATGAAAACTTTCCCTCCGCCACATTGTCGTGGCTTACATGCGGCACTCTGATCGGCATACTAACGCTGAGTAGTCTGATGACAGCCAGTGGTCTCGTGCAGGTGCGTCAGATTTCGGTAGTGACACGAGCACCTGCCGCTCTGGACAGCCTTCTGTTAAACGTATCGCTCTTCGGGGTGCAACTCTATTCCGTCTTCACCATCGTGGTATGCGCTTGTTCACTGGCCATGTCAGACGACGAGACAGAGGATACACGAGCTAGACACATCATGCTGCTGTCAATGTCAATCCTGCAGCTGGTACAGTGCTTCGCGCAGAGCACACTGATTGCCGAAACCTCACGACGTTCTTGCATAACGCGCTTCCAAATGCTGGCAAAACCCGGTCGCCAAGTGATCACTTTCCTACTGTTCAGCAACGCCGTGCTCTGGGCCTTTGATACCGTAATCACGCAAAATTGGCTATCGCAAGAGCTACAGCTTCGATTCTTCGGCGTGCTCGTCTGGGGTGTACTGTCCAGGATCGGGCTGCCTCTTCTAATCTTCTACAGGTTCCACAGCTGCGTACTGCTACTGGAGGCATGGAACAAGTGCTACAGAATGCCACGGGGAGAACATCCTCTCAACTGACAACGTGGAATCTCACACCGACTCTCGTGCAGGTTCGTTGAAAGTAGTATATATTAGCAACGATTAAGGTTCTTGACTAGTCAGCACAGCCATATAGGATCGTGACATCATAAGTGAGAAATGAGACGTTGAAGTATCTTATCATTATTGTAAATAAAAAGGATCTGAATAATAATGAGATCTTTAAAATAAACGGTAAAAACATCTTTAAGTATTTAGAAAATGAAGACAAGAATAAAACATTTTAATATCATAAAATTAAACTTCTTTTATATAGTTTCAATTTCAAGAAATTCTAATTGTTTTCAATTCGTGAATGTACAAACTTAATTTAAAAAGGAAAAATTAATTAATTAAAATTTGATTTCTGTGCAACTTTTGAATAAAAATTAATATTATTTGATAAACTTAATGTCTCTTTTATTATGTTATTTATAAAACACATCATGTCAATAGACTGCATTCCGGCTTGCAAGAACCTTATCATCCCGAGAGATCAATGGACAACGAATATGTTTACAAGCGATTACTATGTCCAAATTCGCTGTCGTTGGATGCAATGCATCTTCTCCCTTATGTGGATAGTGCAAGCTGGCTGTACCTGGATCCGAATCCCATTTTTCCCATACGCCTACCGAGTCTGGATTGCGACGCATCGTTAACGTCCGAACAACATCGTCACCATCACCATCATTATCATTGTCATCACCGCCACCGCGGCTGCCAGAGGAGACATCGTCGAGTACTGAGTGATCCTGGAAGATGGAACACCGGTTTTCGAATGGACGCGACACGACACCGACGAGTACTTAGCAGTGCTGGTATCGATATTATGCGAGCGTCAATAGAGGAGGCCAATGAAGATAATCTATCGCTCGAAGAGGAGACAAGAGCGTCGACCTTCAGAAAAGTGCCATGGCACCCTAATTTGCATATGCTTAAAATTAGGAGAACGTAACGCAACTAAGTATACGATTGCAAGAAAGAACAAAAGCGAATGAATATCTTGAACAAATCTAAAAGAAATCTTGAAAAGATTGAAAGATCTAATCTTTCCAAAAAATTGTTAGAATCTTGTATCTATTATTTGAAGCTTAATTGTTATTAAGAAGTAAGCATATTAATTTCAAATTTATGATCGTTGTCATATTGTAAAGTTTTTTCTAGTAAACTCTATATAATTCAAAATAAAATAATTGCATAATTATGATATTGCAACCTATTATAAATTTTAAGCATTATGAATATCGTTAAATTGATAATTTATACACGGTATACATTCGATACATTTATTGCATCATTTGCATCCCTGCACAATTACGACAGATTTTTATAAAAAATGCAAAAGATATTCCAAGAAAAAAATTTGGACTCAAAAACTGGTGGTGAATCATATTTATTGTTCCAATAATTAGAGATTTAATTTTACCTAATTTTTATTTAATTTTATCTGAAATAGAACGCTCTTTTGCAATGACCTCTGAGAATGCGATATACCGTTCGATTTCACGTGCAATATTTCTAGATTTTAAGTTCATGCTATAAATAATGTACAAATGTTCGTTATAGATATACGTCGTAGACGATGATAATGACGATACATTCTGTCGTCTCTATCGCGAGAGCCATTAGGATTGCATCACATTCGAGAACGATGAGCGATGCAATGCTTTGTACTTTATTAATTAATGCTGAAAGAGTTGTAATTATTATTCGCGTATATTTTTGTACATATTTATTGCAAACATTTTATATATGGATCTGATACGATAACACAAGAAATAGAATTCTTAGTAGAACTCCGTTTGTTACATCTATTTATAGGTAAGATTCTACTTATTATTGGATATAATCTAAGAAAAGTAATAAAATTTCTTATAATAGGTTTTCCCCTCACCCTAACACCGTTTTCATACATTACTTCAAATAAGAGAAGATCATATTGATACATAATCAAAGTTAAACATGCATATATTTTTAAGTAATCTTATTATAATCTATAATTATATATTTTATATATATAATACAATATGTATATATATATATATATAAAATATATAATTATTCATATAGAAAACTATTTGATCTACTGTTAACGGGTTATGCAAGTTTTACCATTAATAAATACGCAGCCAGTATTCACTTTAATTATCTTGAAAAAAAAGTATTCAAGATAAATTTAAAAAATCTTAAAGTTTATATTCGTAAGATTATTTATTCGCAAATAGATATTTTCGTATTCAAATTATTAATTATGATAAAGTAACAGAAAACTACCATTTCTAATGATTATTATATTTTGTAAAATTTTTAGTAAACGCTTAATTTGAGAAGTTTCTCTCTCAAAATATGATCGTGATAAATGGAGTTCTGCTTGCGGTGTCTAGTTAGAAAATTAGGTCGCATTATTTTGTTACCTTATAAGTACTCAACAGTTTATATCTATTTCGCGTACGAAAAAATAACATTATTTCGTGTCCAATGCTTCATTTTATATCAATGTACAAATATATTGCATTTTTTGGACGAACAAATAGCAAGGCAGTGCCGATTTAGTTAATTCTCTTTAAGTCGCGAAAAATATTAATCGAATCCTAAAACGATACGTTTTGTCACAGAAATGACACATTGGGTATGATATATTTAATATTCAATTTTAGTTCCTAACAACTTTTATAAAAATGAACACACTATAACAAATTTTTTCAATCGAAACGCCAAACATTAAGGGACATAACAGTAACAAGCAAATGTATATAACTTTATTAATTAATAAAAAGAGATATAATAACGAAAGGGAATAGCAATTTTTAAAAACTATTTTTTACGATATTAAACAAAAAGATCATCAATGTGAATACACAACTAATAAAGAATAAAGCCTTTAACAGTCAAAACTGAATCATAAGTGCTTAAATAATTTGATGTGAATTTATATATTATCTATGTAATGTTTTAAATTACACCGAATTGATTTTTCAATCTTGAAATGCAAATCTGACCGAAATTTATAGTAGTAAAATTAAATCCCAATATGAACTTTTGATTATTAAAAAATTTGCTCTTTTCTTACAAAAAAGCAATTCCGTCAGGTAGATTAGTTAACTTTCAAAATTATAGAAATACTGATCTTTAAAAAAAAATGAGTATCATACTCAGCGTATCATTTTAGTGTTAAATAATTTAATGAGTAGTTTATTAAATTTTATAGTTTTCTTTTTTAATAAATTCGCGATTAATTATATTATTAACAATGGCGATAAATAATATTATTAACGGCACTGATATAGAAATATTAAGCAAGATAAATGTTAAAAATTAAATTTCAATAATTATACGTAGATAATAGAATAAAAAAAAATACTTACATGTGTTATATCGATTTTGCGAATCGAATATATTTGATTTGTTTATGGCACGAAAAAACATACCTATCTGAAAAGCTGTTTGATAAGGCTAACGTAGTACGATACAGGGGGTATTAAAGGTAATGAAATGCAACATACATATAATAAATTCATTTTTAAAAAAATCAAAGAGCGCTCTGTAATATATAACAAACTATTGATTCAGTAAAAGTTCCTTCGAAGATGTACAGTGATATATATCACTGATGTATGTTGTTTGTGTGTATACGAGTTAAGGAAAAAGTTCGAACCGGTGAAATATCTTGAAAATCAAATATTAAAAAAAAAGATTTCATGCAAAAGTTGTAGAATTTAAAATAATCTATAACTTTTGTATGAAATATTTTTTTCAAAAATGCTTTATTTTCGAGATATTTTACCGATCCGGAATTTTTTCCTCACTCTGTATATGTCTATCTGGTTTTACATATACACACACACACACACACATACACACACATACACACACACACACACACACACACACACACACCGTACATTTTTATATATGGAGCAAGAGATAAACAAAGCTAGCATTTTTTTTAACTCATTAAAGGCGCCCATTTTATTTCTGAAATAATGCATCTTTAATAAAAATTTTACATTAATTTTAAAAGTAGAACAGAAATAATTTCTAGAAATCTAAGTGAGACAAGTAATCCAAAATCAGATCACTGGAGATGATTCAGAAAAGGAACAGCAATAAAAATACAGAATCTTCGGGATCTTGTTGACGCATGCTAACATTAATCCTATGTTTAAAAGATCCCTTATAAATTATCAGTTTTTTCCAATATAAGTTCTTTCTTAGCATTCATCGCAATGTTAAAGGAAAATTAACATAAATTAGCCTTTAATGAGTCAACTAATCGAGATAATACGCTCTCCCCGTACTCGTTGTACAGTGATTAAATCACGATTAAATCACGATTAGTCGAGACCAACGTCATCGTGAGGAGACGATTTCGGGGGATTAAAACGACCAGCCCCAGCACCGGGAAAACCAGGCATACCGCCCGGGAAATTCATCCCGGCAGCGCCAGGCATACCGCCAGCACCGCCGAATTTCGAAGCCATTTTATTGATAAGGGCCATTACCTTGGGATTGTTCTGGTATTTGAGGACATTCGTCGGATTTGTAGAGATCTCCCTGAAGGCCTCGGCCACTTCTGGATCCTACACATTCATTTATAAAAACAATCAAATTGCGCGTCATTGTTGTTGCGTTTAAGATTCATTAAAATTATACGCGATTATCGATAAAAATTATATATTTAATTTCTACTCAATTTCTCGTAATCTTAACTAAATCATTTATTCGTATTCAATTTATTACTATTTTCTTAGTTTGAAGTTTGTAAAAGAAAGAAATATATGTTTGAACGTGGAATATTTATCCTTGATAAGTTTAAAATTAGTCCTTTAAAGTCAGAAATTATGTAGATAACATTCTAAAATGTGTAACTGTAAAATCTATATGTTCAGAGATGGTCATTTTTGTAACTTTCAAATATGAGCGGAAATAAAAAAATATCTTCAATAGATGTTTATTAAAAAAGTAATTAAAAACTTTTAAATCATTATATAAAACAAAATAACTTTTATTAAAAAAAAATTGTTTTAACTATTATTTAAAAAAATAGCTAATTGCGAATGTATACACTTAAAAAACACACTATATATACATATACTAAAATTAATGAAGTTTCAATATCGAGAAATATTTTTGCGTTACTTCACATTTTTCTCTGCAATAGCATGTATAACTCGTTATATTTTCCAAAAAAGACCATGACTGATATTGTCAACTTATTAAAAAGACTATGGTTTTTTTTCTCGCGAACTTACCTCGAAGGCTTGAAGTACATCAGGATCTTTAAGAAACTGATAGAAATCTCCTACGCCAGGAGATGTATTTCCCGCATCCGTTTGAGAAGTTCGCGTATTTTCCTCTCGAGCTTTGGCTGCCTCTCGCGCTTTCTGCAATCTTTCTTGTCTCTCGCGCTCCAATTTTTCTTGCGCCTTCCGTTCCTTTTTTCTTTTATGTTCTTCTATTTTTCGCGCCTAATACACAATGAGTATAACATTATCTATTCATTTTGTTAAAAAATACTAACTTAAGGTTACTTAAGGTAACTCGGTAAAAATACTGCATCAAAAGAATTAAGCACAGAGAAGAGATATTAAAAGAATTACAACTTACATACTACAGAATGTTTACTCTCGTAAAAAAAATCTTTGAGAATTCACAGATTTTCCAAGTGTTTTTATTTAAAATTCTAGATAAGAGAACCAGAATAAGAGAATGTTAAATGCAATTTTGAAAGGGGATGTAGGGTGAACCTCGCTTCGCAGTAGTTATTCTTCCGATATATTCAAAGCGTGGAGTTTAATTAACTGCACTTTTTGATCTCAATGGTATGTGGCAGAATAAAGCTATAAACTTGACGGCGAACGCGCAAGGTTCAATCTAAACATAGGCGTAAGCAAATGATCGCAATCCTTGTGATCTTTTACAGAAAAGAGCGATCCACCGTGTGCTTTTAGGAACGCGTCCAAATCTTAAATTATAATGACGTGGAACATGCCTGGCTGAAAATCTATATATATATATATATATATATATATATATTGTGACCATATACAATTAATGAGCTTATTATAGATCGTCAAATGGTCCATTTAACTCTCTCGTTATCTTTCAAAAATGCTGTAAAACTTTGTACTAATAGACTAGTATTCATAGTCGATTCTTATTTTAAAATTATATTAAAATGCTAATACGGCTCTGCGATTGATTTATGACATTTTAAGACTGCATTTTTAAGACAATCTTAAATACACAAGAATCGACTTTGAATGTAGTCGGCCATTGTCTGGTAATGCTTGCGTTAAGCTTTGAAAAATGCAAATTCAGTTTATAAATAATTTTGGAAGCAAAATTCATTAAATATCATAGAAAATTAAACAATTTCGGAGATCTAACTGCAAATAGCACAAGGTATTGATTAATTTTGCAAATATAAGCTATATATATATATATATATATATATATATATATATATATATATATAAAATAAAATAAGGCATATAAATAATATCCACACATGCACTCATATATTATATGTACACACATTCACATACACACACACACACGCGCGCGCGCGCGCACACGCACACACATACATCGTAGATATTTTCTCTACTGAAGTATAAAAAAGTTTCTCAAAAGGTAATTAAGCATTTCTTTCAACTACAAATCTAATTAATTAAATATATGGGTTTCCGCAAGTTTCAGCGAGTTTCAGCAAAAAAAGAGAAAAATGAAGTAAAAGGGAGGAGAAGAGAAAGAGAGGACTTTTGCACGGCGGGCCACCTTATACGGATGCGACCCGGGCTTCTAAATATAAAGGCGCCCGCGGTTCTGACGTTCCTTTGCTTCTGTGCGCGTGTATTTCGGCGAATCTCATCTCTCTGGTTATATGTTACGCTTCGGTTAGTTATCTTCACCAATGAAGTAGTAAAATTCCCCTCTCTATGCTTATAATTGATAAATTAAAGGATATACGTGAAATATTGAAAATCTATTAGTCGTCTTAGCGCTTATCATGCATTATAATTCAAGAATTTAATTATAAGTTTTATTCAGAAAAAAAATGAAGATACTGACACTCTTAATCAACAAAATCATTAGATATTTTAGATACTGAAAATCAATTTAATATCTTTTAATCACTATTCCAAAGTCAGAAATTGATTTATAAAAAAGCTGATAAAAAATAGCAGCAAAATATTGATGTCATATAGTATCATATCGTATAAAATAAAAAATTTCTTTCACAAAATCAAATAAAAAATTTAGTGATTCCTGATAAAATTTCGAATAGTAACTTAATACTCTCGAAATGTTGAAAAACGCGAAAGCACAATGAGAAAATCCAGATTTTTTAATCCCAGAGAAAAATTTGGAAATTTGGAAATTTAAATTTAGAAATTTCAGAAATTTCGAAACATGTTAGAATTCTACATTCATACCTAAAATTTTACGATCAAATTTTGCATTTTATCTTTTCATTACATTGCTACATTTGGTGATAAATGCACGATAACGTGGATGCAACTTTAATCTCTCAATTGGGCCGACAATACTGCAAATGAGTGGAAAAGAGATAATGGAAAATAGATGTTTTCGTAAATGAAAAAATGGGTAGAATAAGTTATAATGGAAACTGTGAAGTTTCCGGAAATGACGTTCGGTGCGACTTCATCATGACTCGCACCAACGAAATCGTCAAGCGGTCAACGATTTACATTACGCTATCTGGTCCAGATAAATCTTTCCGCATAAGCACTAGGAAAATATCGAAAGATATTTTTAAATACATTATGATATAGTCCGAAACTTCTACGCGACATTAACTCCAGAAAGAAGACATTATGCCAAATATATATATATCTATGCCAAGTATTTGCAGTATTAATAATATTTAAAAAGTACTGTTAGTTACAAAATTATCAAGAATACAAAGAAAAGTATTAGAGAATCAGATTGTCCTTATAAAATCATCCTCAAAAATATTAATTAAAAATCAATATTATATATTTGTTACTATTTTATTTCAAATTTTAGTACCGTTATCTCTGATATTTAATCGTCTAAATTTATTAATCTACAATTAATAAATTTAGAATTTGATTTTCAATTAGTATTAATTCATATTAATAAAATATTCGAGAATCAATTAAGAAAGTACTTCAATACTCTATATATACTAATGAAACGAAAGATTTTTACTTGTAATAAAATGAAACTTTTACATATCAAGATATATTATATCAAGATATAAATTACAAAGAAAAATATTTCTTTAGTCTGAAATAATTAATTCGACAGTACTGATCAATGAATCCCAAAATTAGGCAAAGTTACGAACTTGCATCCTAAAAACTATTTCGAACGCGAATTTTGTGTAATGGCGTGGAGTAAGCGACCTTGAGTAAGCTACGTCATGTGTCTGCAAAAATAAGAGCTACTCTCTGCTTGTCGAAAAAGACTTTTCTTTCCTTTTTCTAGTAACATTACACATTATTCAACACGTTAGTCGAGATCAGAAACAATATCAAATTGATGTATCGTTGCTAATACATTCAGTATCCAAAACCAAATTGTTAAATAACGTTAAAGCGAATGTATTCGTGAAGTCAACAGACAACTCTCATAAC
>Ga0157363_1004512_pt1 | contig 12847 bp, 5 predicted proteins | sample AttsexASBM1_FD_111477 | JGI IMG/M metagenome (GOLD analysis project Ga0157363, IMG submission 111477) | Fungus gardens microbial communities from leaf cutter ant in Ribeirão Preto, State of São Paulo, Brazil - Atta sexdens ASBM1 | ecosystem: Host-associated > Fungi > Mycelium > Unclassified ...
TATTGATTTATTTTAATAAGAATTTCCAGATAAAGCTACTCTGCTAACTTAAACGATCTACGTAACAACGATCGTAAATAAATCGTAAATAAATTTCGACAACGATCATAAATAAATCATAAATAAACCACAATAAATATTTGTAGTTACTACAAAATTAAAAAAATTTTTTTATTGATTGAGATATGTATGTACTGAAAAGAGCATAGTGCGCACGTCGAAACATGTTGCTAGCGGGCATGCTTACGAAGAAAAGTGACTCCGTAGGCTTTATCGAGCGATCGTTACTCATAAATTATTAGCAAATCGATGATTTACAATCGATGCATAGATACAGGAACGCGCAGACTAGGTTTCAACGAGAAAAACCAAAGCGGCGCGGTTCGCCGGTATTTTCCGTCTTAATAATTAATAGTATCACACTGAAATGGTTAACACTTTCCGTGATTTATCGTTTTCTATTTTCCATAATTGCTATGTATTACATTATTTCACAATATTGCCAACTTTCGAAAAAAAGCACAAAATATGCTCGTGATAAAGTCATAAGTAAATCTTTCAATCATCGAGCGAGCGTTTAAAAACCTAGGGTTATAATTACATAACTAAATTTTCTAAGTAAAAAAAATATTTATATATATTAGCACGCAAATGTGATTAATTATATATTGCAGCTCACGTGAGAGAAGAAAATAGGCGATTAAAATTATGAGGAATATTTATATTGTTATATATTAACATTATTATGTTACAATTATTTTTATGTTTACAGGCAGGAAAGAATTAATCGTTAATCAAAACTGTACTTTTGATCCCTTTGAAAAAGACCGATCTTCTCATAATCAAGGATTGAGAAAGGAAATAAAAAGGCGAAAGGGCCACAGCTAAAATGGTTGCACTTGCTTTCGGGCACCTGTGGTCCTGCGTGTCAAACGCGATTATAGTCTGCGTCCGACGTCGTGTGCATATGCATCGATCCGGCGCGACCACGCGTCCATTGTTTTTTTGCATCCTTTTTGTTCATAACCGTGCGGTTACGCTGAATTGCGCGTCTACGCGTTCTTAGGTAACGCACGGAGCGCGTGTTGCGTGAACGGAATTGCTCTCCCTCTCCCCCCTCCCCTCTCTCTCTCTCTCTCTCTTTCTCTAGCCTGCCGTTTTATTTTTACTTTGCACGACTGTGCTAGCGCCGACCGACCAGCGTATCGGACGCTCGTGACGTCGCCCGAAAGTGCATCCTCGCGCGTGCTGTTAGGTAACCCTGAGATAGCGACGCATCAGTCGGATCTCTTCGCTACAGCGACGATTGCAGAACGTAATCGTTGGATCACGATCTAGGCTCGCATTCTCATCTCGTGTTTCTTATTCAGAAATTTATTTAAACCTTTAATACACGTGTTATAACCGTTACAATCGTTATCTCTGCAAATATATATTGCGTTATGCAAATGCAAAGTTATAGGAATTGTAACAAAATGATTGGGCATTGTATTATTACACGTAATAGAGAAAAAAAGAAATTGAATAGGAGATTAAAATAGTTACGCGCTGCGTCATAAACATTACGATTTAAATGACTAAATGTGCAGTTAATTTTAAGTTTTGTTTGAATATCGTGGAAATATGAGAGAGACGCGGAAATATATATACCGCAACTGCATTAGTAGCTAAATATGCGCAGAGTGAATACAAATCCAAACGTGCTCGCAAAATATCTTCCGACTTCCGAGCCAAATTTCGCCGTTTTACCTTTCAGGATAGCAATTTTAGACTTTTTGTGACGTGAAAATTTCTTATCTCGTTGTTTTCATACAAACGTTACGTATCGTCTCGTTTATATGGCGCGTTGTATTTACGTGTGTGTTCCACCTCTTGCAAAAAAATATTCGCTGCTACAAGAATGTGTTATTAAGTGAACCGCTAAAACTGATACGGATTAAAGGCATTACGGAATATACGCGAGAATAGAATATAAAACGAAAATTTAAATAGTTTTGTTACCTCACACTCGCTATAACTCATTCATTGCATTATATGTTTAAATATATCACAAAAATTGCGAATAAAAAGGTGTCTAAAGAGTACTTTACAGAAAGGTCATTATGAGTGATTGTGACAGTGAGGTAATATCGTAATATATTTGAGTAAAAACATATTTTGAAGTTTTTTTTTTATCAAACACTTACGAAGTAATTATGTTCATTTATACTATTTCTTTATAAAAAGGAAACCTTCATAGATTTGTAAAAATTATAAATGTATAAAATTTTTGTTTAGAAAAGAATTTTTAAAGACGACACTATCAACAACTCATGTTATGAAAATTTGTATATTTCTATTTAAAATTCATTTTTTTATTTAATTTCACAGTTAATCAAGTTTCTTGTTACAGCAAAATAACAAGATAATGATCAAAAATGAATATAAAAGTTGTTAGATTACAATAAAAATATAAAACTATTTTTTACCATTTAACTTCTCTCTTTGAACTTAACGTGATTCTCGCCTTTGAATGAGGATTTAGTTATATCGTATAACATGACGATATTCTTATGAACATGGTGAAGTAATACTTTAGTTGCTTATACAATTATGACATTAATTTCGTTTTTTGACTTGCGGTTAGATTATTAAGTTAATTATATTGTTAACTGAAGAAGATTCTGTGAGTCGAAACGTTTTAATATATAAGAATTGAGTGATATTGTATCTCTAAATATATATTTTTATTGTAATAACAACTTTTATGCTCATTTTTGGTCGTTATTTTGTTGTTTTGTTTTGTCAAATAATCGAACGTTTTTATATTATTGTTTCTTGCCTCACATTTAGCAATTATAAGTATTTAATTAATAATAATTTGCAACAAAAGTTATATCAGTTTTTTGTTAAATTTTAAATGGAATCGCACAAATATGTGTCCTGTGTAGTAAATTTATTATGTTGGATAAATTTGTTAAATGTTAGGACATTAAAAAGAATATCTATAGTCTAATAATAAAAATAATATAATAATAAAATCAAAACATAAAAAATTTAAACATTATTTAAACGATCTTTTAATCGAATACATGTTCTATTTCATTTTTCTGTAAAACTTAAACTAAAAGAGTTATATAATATAATCTTTAATCACTGAATCCAATAATTATATTGTAAAATTTAATTTTGTAACATAAGTATGAATATAACATAAGTATGAATCATTTCCGACGTATTTTTGCATGTTGAATATGAATCTGTTGGCAAAAGTTGACTATTCACAATTGTTGGCACGTCACAATTTTAAGATAATGTTAAAGAGGCAGAAACGATGATTTAAGCTTGTTTTTAAAATATTGTAAAACTATTTTTTTTGCTTAATTTTATTATGCCACGTCAAAATAACAATTTTTAGTTTTAAAATGCATATTGGTTCTATAAAATCTTTTATTATTTGAGAGATATAGAAATTAGAAAATATAAATAGTTCTTTTTTCTCATGTAACAGTGTCCGATAAATAACAATATTATTTTAAAGAAAATTAATTTTTGAACATTTTGAAATGTTTATTCTACCATTCTTTGATAGGACACTGATTACGATTATTTATAATTGGCTTTATATTCTATTATAATTTCTTCTCGCATTATTATAAATGATTTCGTATGGTAAACGTGATAAAATTATACATAAGTTGATAATTTTGATCGTATTTATAATTGATTATAAATGATCGTAATTATATTAAATATAAATATATATATTATCTAATCAATGTACATATATTTAAAAATGTACATATATTTAAAATATTAAATTTATATAATACAAAAAAATGTTTTTAAATTAATTGAATGATTGAGAAGGTACAAAATGTTTAATTTTTCGATCCATAATATCGTATATCTTTTCTTATTAATCAGTTCATAGTTCAAAAATTATGCATATTTATTCATAATATTTTAGTTATTTAGAAACAGACACAATAAAGATCTTCGCTCTGTAAAGAAAAAAATACATATATTATTCTTTGAGTAGCGACTGCATACAATTTGCGGCGAATCGCATTGATCGCACGCCTTACGAAACTTAAAAATATCCCAGTAACCTATTTATAATGCTCCGAATTGATATTGGGATCACACTGTGATGATAAAATCGAAAAGGATTCGTATGTATACTAGATGAGACAATATCCGTGTGGATCACTTAATATTCCCATCTAGATGCTTAATAATGTACATATCTATGCAAACGATTTATATGTATATATATATATATTTGTACAGAAATAGATATATTCATTATATTTGCTTATTTTCACAATATCATGAAAATAACTTTACAAAATAACTTTCACAAACTTTATCATTAAGAAACTGTACTAAAGATAGCTTTTTTAGAACGCAACATTTCAGACGAATTTAATTAAAAATAATAGCAATTATCTCAATATCCAATAATGATTTTTTAGAAATTATAAACCATTATAAACAATTACAAATTAACAGGATTTTTATTGTACTCAATGTATGAAATAAAAAAAATCCTGAGAAAAACGGCTACTAAATTTTTGTTCGACAAAAAATTATGTCAATGAATAGAAATGTGTAATTTTGAGAACATCTTTTTGAATGTTTATTATGAAGTAGTTAATAAAAAAATCATTGCGATGAATTCGTTGAGCAGATATCGACAAATGTCGTGTTACATATCTTTATTTTTTATTTATAGTAATCAAACAAACAACTTTTTAGTTAGGAAGACAATTATTCCGTTATTATGACAACTGAAAAATGAAACGTTAATCTGAGACCTTAGATAATCTGTCGAAAAACAGAGTGAGTAATGAGCACCTTGCTCTTTATAATGCACTCTTTTATCGCGTAGTCTAGATATGTATTATTGAATAAAATTCGTTCCACCGGCGAAACGAATTAGATTGCAAATCAAATAATCAGTTGTATAATTTAATAATATAAAAGTTTAACGAGGAGCACGGGTCAAGTACATGATCAATCGATCAATGTTGCGATAAACACAAGGTATAAAACATTTCATATTTCTTACGAAATGTATACATTTTTAAACCAAATATATTTAATTTTTTAATGTTGATACTTTATTTTGCATATTGTTATTTTAAAATTTTATTGCAATCAGCGCAGAATTCAAAGTAATACTGTCTAAAGAATTTGCATAGCTTGATAAAAAGCTGTTTTAAATTGGATGGTCAGCGTAATCTAGATTATTCTAATATAGTAAAATAAATTTAATTAGAGTTAATTAGTTCATTAGTCGAACAAACTAAAAGCATTGAATATCTATTTCGAAATATAATAGATCCCATTACGTAAATTAAATAATCGAAAAAGACCGTATATAGTGAATTTCTAAAATTTTTCAGGATATTTCAAATGTAGAAATCACATCTATAGAAATCTGTTAGAATATCTGTAAAAATGTATGATTATTACGTACTAGTACAATGCAGATACATTATTTTTCTCGTTGTTCAATGATGATAAATTATCTTACCCGACAATAATAGACGCATTGCGTAACGATATTCATTATATTATGAATGATAGCTGCTTCATGGAATGCAACTTCGTCGGTGTAACCGATTATTCCTGCGTATTCGCATCTTTCATTATGTTACAAAGTATACAGTCAAGATGGTTTTGCCTGAGCCGGTCGTGTTCCAAGTTTTTTCGTCGCGTGGTAGCGTTTCGATGCGCTCGATCGATACTGGATTTCAAGAAACAGCAGGAACTTTTCCGCTTTACAAGCCGTGTAATCAGAGCTCGACACGCTATATACATAAGTAATACATCTTGCCGTATATAGAAACCTTTTTTCTTCTCAGCAATACGCATCGGTGGAGCAAACTTGTTATACCTTACAAAATCCCTGTCATATTTTTCTAAACAGCACCACACGATCTCTGATCTTCAAAAGTAATATAAAATCATTTATTAACATTGATTCGAGATAATGTATTATATAATTTTGTTAATAATCAATATTAATGTATATACTTTCTAGATGTTTTTTAATATTACTTCGCAAAATTTTTTTTTAACACATTCAATTTTTAACTTATTGGAATAACACGTTAAACAAGTACACCTACATCGTCTAGACGAAACGTGAAGAAGCGTCCGGTATTAATCATAAAAATTGTTGAAGCGCCCGATATCAAAATTAATTGTAACAACAATGTTTTTAAATATAAACGTCAAATCGCATTTGCTGATTTATCGAGGAATATTACTTCGAAAATACACGCGGGCGAAATTCAACGAAGTTAGGCGGGGAAAGGGGAAAATGTTTTCGAGCACAGCCCCGAATCATCGGTGCGATGGATCTCAATTAAAAGTCCACAATTTGTTTTGGGGGCGCGAAAACATTTTGTTGGGAAATGCTGAAATAAAAGCGCGCGCATGTGCAGCCGTTTCGTCGACATGAAGTCACGCTAATTAATGGTAGCGCGTTCGGTATTGTATAATTCTGTTTACGGTGGACGAGGGAGGTCGCGCGGTATCGACGTGGACGCATACATACGTATACGTCATATGGCGTCGGCCGTGCCAATTTCTACGGAGCAATTGTTTAAGTTCCATTTATCGAAATGTAACCCGAATGAATGCGCGTGTGTTGAAAACGCTTTTTAATGCGACGGATAATCCAGCCTTGTCGCCGTCGTTCGTCGCCCGATAAACGCCCTATCATCAATCAGTGACATCGCACAGACTATTAATTGCGCCGTCAAACTCGAGTATTATACATATGGACGCGCTGTTTTACTATCTCATGATGTCGTGATATCTTAATATTTCTTGCGATTTCTTTCGCGAGAAATTATCACTTTGCGAATTTGACAAATTTTACGCTTGTATAAAATAATTAGTGCAAAGTAATAAATATATATATATATATTTTTTTTTTACTTTAACGCATATCTAGAAACTCAAATTCTTTTAAACTAGCTCTCAAAGTGAAAAATTGTTAAGAATAACCTAATGGAACAAGAACAATTAATTATATGTAGAACTTGCGTTTATTACGAAGCAGTGTGTGTTCGAAGCTGGTGTATTTTTTACACGAGGTTTAAATAGTATCATTAAAACAATATATTATCGCTAAAATGGTATAGCGATATGGATAATTAATTATGAATGAAATTGTGCGTGAGTGATTTTATTGTGAAAGCTAAGAACTGACTGGAAAAGTTCTATACGAAATATGCAGAATTATATTGAACCGAGATTCGGGAAGTTTAAAGTTTCAGTATTCGATGATAAAAGAGGAGAATTTCTCGATGTTCTTTTCTCTGTTTCCAGTTTCCAAGCAAGGTGTATACGTATCTGGTGTGGCGCAAAGCGTCACGTTGGCCTCCAATCAAGCGTTAAGAGGAGGCCGCCGTCGACACCGTCGGACGTCGTGGCGTAGAATTTGCAACTATGCTAATAAGAGGCGACCCGAACGGACAGCTAATGGCCGTCGAGAGAAAAAGGACGAGAGCCGGAAGCGCACAATGAATTCGTGAGGTCGCGGCGATGTAGAGCTAGAAGGTGGAGGAGAAAGAGGAGGAGGAGAAGACGAGGGCCGAGGACGAAAGGGCGCGGAAGGGACATCAGGGGTAGAAGGAGAAGAGAAGGATAGAGGAGGGTGGAGAAGGATGAAGAGAATGAGGAGGGCGACCACGGATCAATCGTAGCCTTCCGTATTTCCTACCGCCCCTCGGTCGACTTTCGTCCCCTTCCCCTTCATTCGCCCCTTCAACTACTACAGCACCGACTTTGCACCCCTTGCATCTCGCCTCCTCCTTTCGTGCCCTCCACCATCGTTCCCGTTATCCCTCAGTCGCCCTTACCCGGCCTCCTCTTTCCCTTGCACCATCCCGCGACTCGCACGAGGCCCTCAACCCTCGACCGTCGCGTACTTGCAGTACTTGCACGCGTCGACGTGCACGCGTCGTTACGCAGGCCCAGACCCACCGACCAGACATCAGACACTCTTCTCTCCTCTCCTCCTTTTCCACCCTTCTTTTCCTCATCCCTCGTTCATCTCCACATCTCGTCTCACTCTCTATTTCTCGCGTGCAGCATTTTCGCCCTCTCTATTTCTCCCTCGCTCTTTCTCTCTGCCTCTTGCCGCTTTCCCAGCCGCCGCATCGCGGCATCGGAGGGCGAAGCTCGCGCGGCACAGAGTAGGTCAGTGGCGTGAATGATCATCAGCATTTGCGCGAACGGGCGGATGAGCGGGTGGGTGAGCGGAGAACACAATGCTCGTGTGCGCTTCCAAGTATGCGTGTGTGTGTCTGGTTGTCTGTACGCAACCGACGCAACGCGACGCGATGTTTGCACCCCCCCCCCTCTTCCCTTCGATGTGCATTTACGCCCATATGCGATTTACTCTCATTCGCATTCACACAACTTCGATTCGACGATTGCATCGCGGAGACTTTCCGAGAACAAGCATTCGAATAAAAAATTGCAATTTGCTTCTTCAATCTGTCATATGTGGTGTGTTCGGAGAGACGCTATTAGCGCTACTTCTGTCATTCCATCTTTATTGTTTATTAGATGTAAAACAGAGATAAAATGACACAAAAACGCTAATAACGTCTTGCCGAAGGCACTTATAAGTGTACGTTAAACTTGTAAAATTTCTTATCATTGAACATTCTTGAAATTTATTCTTGATTTATTCTTGTAATTTTAATGTTAAAGAATGATAAGAGAAAAAAGAGAGAAGGAGAGAGGAGAGAAAAAGAGGGAAAAAGGAAAAAAACATCCTATAAGATTGAATTTTTCGACTCATGTTATGCTTGCGAACTAACCTAATTCATTTATAATCAACGATTTTCGAATAACTGTCGGCGTGAAGCCAAGATTCTTAGAACTCGACTAATTACGTCTATGTTAAAAGATGTAATTCTTTGTAACATGTGATCCCGTTAATCCCGCACTCACGCGAGCTCGCTTTATCAAGATGCGCTGCTTGAAAATTAGTTGCTGCGTTAAGATGGGATCTCCCCTGAAACATTTGAACAATCTCGCATCCACGCGTATCCGTTTCCTCGATTTACGTTGGTGATTCCAGAAATTTTCTAATTGCATTTGTATTGAACTATAGAATTATTCGCTAACATTAATTTACCCGCCCACATGAATTATTTCTTTACATATATTTCGCAGAAATTTTTTATAAATTATCTTAGCTAATATAATAAATTATCAATTTTTTATTTATTCTTTCGATTTATTCATATAACCATCTAGATGAACTCATTATTGTATAATAAATTAAATAACATTTTTTAAATAGATACTTTAAACATAATAAATTTTCAAACAACATCTATAATAAAATGTAATTTTTAATTGTATTTAATCTTTATTGAAATTTTATTGAAGATATCTTTGAAATATAATTTTGATTCTTCTAGAATTCTTACATCATTAAAAAGGCATATTAGTCGATATTATTATTTTGATATCGAGAATATATATATATATATATCGAATACAAAAGTACACTTCAGGAAGAGATTCAGGAAGTATCGTAAAATTTCGATAGTTCTTGCCATGGTGTTATATCTAACTCCGCGCGGCGTTATACGAAGCGAAGGATGTGTGCGCGGAATCGCACTGCGAATTGGACGAGTTTCACGGTCCCGACCTTGAAGCGGTTTAACTAGTTTTCGCAACTTCTTGTTCCGCTTGCGCTTTGCGAGAATTATTTTTGTTGCCTTGCTGCCGCGTGTCCGCTTGCCGATCATAAAATACATCGATCGTGAACGCACGGCTTTTTTGCGGCTAATTCGCAATGGCGAGATCGGATTAGCCTCGGTCGTGATGAAGGTGAAAAAATCGTTCTCTCAATGCAGTTATGCAGGTTTATTACATAAGACTACTTCACGGTGAACGCATAAATTAAATATATGCTTATATTGAAAGTTGGTTCTACTCGCGGATAGATTTTAAGAGCGATATATATTCTATAAACAATATTTTTGCAAATATCTTTTGCAATTTTTTAAATAAATTTTTATTTAAAAAGAAATGAGCACAATTCAATATAAAAAATATAAATTTAAATAGTCTATAGATTTGTAAAAGATAAAATAATTTGACGAGTATGAAATGATTTGCGTAAGACTTTAGATTTTTTTCACTATAATTGACATCGTATACAAATAAATATCATAAAAGCCGAACGTATTAATGTTGCAAGATTATAATACACGGAACAAAAATTTAAATTTTAAGACGCGATTTCTTTTCATAGACTGTTGAGATTATAATCAAAATTGGTATTTCCCCCTTTTCTTTTATCAGAAACCCGTATAGCTGCATCGTCAAGTCAGCCGGCGCTTGGTTTATGGGGACCGAAGTTCTACGTAGACGTTCCACCATCCAACCTTACCCAACCCTTCCTCTGTCCCAACCTTTCCTAGCTCTAGCCTAGCCTAGAGCCGAGTAGAAGTGCACTCCACCACACCACACGGACGTCTGCCTAGTATTGATCCTCGGCTCAGCAACTGGCTACCTTCACCCACTAATAATTCTTGTCAGTCTCCTACAGGCGTGGCGATTCAGGCCCACCATGCGATCTATTATCCTTTTTTCGTATCCCGAGATATTGGTAAAAAAAAAAAAAATTATATCAAGTAAAAAAAATAACGAGATATTTTTTTATAATTATATCATATCTTTATTTATCTTGCATGGCTTATTATGTCTTTATTTATCTAATATTTATGTGATATGTTAGTATTATATATCTTTAATTATCTAGCATGATTAGAACTTCTTCTATGATTACGCAATTATAATTCAAGATCTCCGCTTCTATTTATTAATTTATTTTAATATATTTATTACTTACGTATCGAATAGATCGATTCAACGATAGAGCAAAACTCGCTTGGCACGCGTCCGCCCCCGATTCTCTCGTTTCTCGCGAAGCGTGACATGCTTTTGAAACGTTCACGGTCGTAAAAAAAAGTGACTATAAAAAAGACCGTCTTTGTCCCGTCAGAATGCGTTTTCCGCGCTAATTAGTAAGCGCTCTTGTCTTACAAGAAGCGTCGCGAAGTCTTCACGAGTTATCTACGATCGACAGATTACGGTCTCGAGCTTGGATGTATCAAAATATATTTTCAATACGTGGATTTCGAAGCGGAAACTTGATATCAGAGAATCGATGGAGATAACGCATGTATCTATATGCTTGTAGTAGTCATTAGACGTCGATGTCGTGGATGTCATCGATAAAAGTCGTGTTTCTTAACGATGTATTTTGTCGTGGCCTAAGATTTTACGTCATAAAAATGTATGCCTCTCAGTGATAAGCGGAACCAAACTATTCGTTCCGTATCCCCGAATAGAACTTTACATTTTCTTCGTTTTTCTCCCTTCTGTTTTTATTTTAGCTACGTCTCTTTCTAGTAGTACACGCAGACAGATATGCACACGTATGTATCATCCCATTTCTAGTTGGTTCTTTTTTAGTCCTATTCTTTGGATAACGGCATGCGATTCGACGATTCGCGTTCATCCAGTTTTACGTTTTATTATCTCGTTCGTTGAAAACGCACATCGGATTTTCCGCTTCTTTTGTTAGGTTTTCGTCCGTTTGGTCGATGAACCTTCTTGCCCTTTCCCGTTGCATTTCATGTCTCTGTACAAACGCTCGTCTCGATACAATGGCATCGCGCTGAATGTTCCGGTGAGATGTGTTCTTACGTCGTGTATTATGTATCAGACAGCTATTCGGTAAATAACATGAACCAGACACGCGTGTACAGATGCGTTTGTAATTGTTGAAATTATAACGTCTAATACACACAATGTGAGCTTCACACAAATTGTACGAGTTCTGTAATGAGAGAACGATTCAAATAGTTTTAACGGTGATGATTCTACAATGACATAAAATTCATTGTCCCCTATGACCGTCGTACAAATTTATGCGCAACACGGTTCAGTTTTCTCTGGATAAGGTGTACTCTTACTCCCTTTTTCAGTCCTATCAAGGATAATAAAGCTTTCCCGATAACTCGGTTTTGATGCTTTTTGTGCAGTGATTACGATACGGGACCCGCGTCGAGTGTCTGCGAAACGGATCCGTTCGCATGCAGTGATTGTATGCACATGCGACTGCTTATCGCTCACGATACAACTACATCGTTGCAACCGAAAGAGAGATGAAGATAGTGAGAGAGAGAGAGAGAGAGAACAACAGAAAGGGAGAAAGAGAGATGGGGAAATGGGGGAGGGAGGGGAGAGAGAGAGAGAGAGAGAGAGAGAGAGAGAAAGGGATACGTATATGTACGGAACACGTGCGCACATATACATGCACGTTCGCTGCACCGTCGAGAGGGAGTACAAACGGCTGAAAGCGAAACGTAAACAAACAGGTAGCTCTTTATCCAAACCAAATAGCGGGGGAGTAAAATTGCGGCACGCTGCCGTTGGAAGCCCGAGCGAGCGAGCAAGCGAGCGAGCGTGGAAACTTTCTTTCCTTTGTTTCCCATTATATTTCCGTATTACTTTTTTAACACGCCGTTAAATACCCAAGCTGCCACGAGCTCGCGGGTAGTTTTGGATGGAAAAAAAAAAGAAAGAGAGAAAAAGGGTGAGGGATGCATCATTTTTCTTCGTCGACAGTGCCGCGAATCTTTTCCGCATAAACGCATTTATGCGTTTATTTATTGCATTCCGTTTACTTATCTTGTCTCCTCGTTAATCTCTCGTATTATTGTGTTTTTCGCTAATGACGTATTGTATGCCTTACTGTATTAAAATTGGTTTGAAAAGTGAAAGTAAAGGAAATACATTTGTTTGTGCA
>Ga0157363_1004513_pt1 | contig 12843 bp, 15 predicted proteins | sample AttsexASBM1_FD_111477 | JGI IMG/M metagenome (GOLD analysis project Ga0157363, IMG submission 111477) | Fungus gardens microbial communities from leaf cutter ant in Ribeirão Preto, State of São Paulo, Brazil - Atta sexdens ASBM1 | ecosystem: Host-associated > Fungi > Mycelium > Unclassified ...
TCACCGTCTGCTGACCTGCAGCATTGAGGGGTATTGATTCAGTAGCAGAGCCGATTCATAATGGTTCTAGACGGACTTGATAAATGTAAAGTGCTAAATAACGAGGCTATTCGGTTGTCTCTTTGCCCTGGTCCATCTGTAGCCATCTTGAGCTTCACCTCAATTTTTGACTGGGTCGTCAAGTGCAGGGAAGATACCAGCTCTTGATTGGTGCGGATACGAAGCAAGATGTGAAGAGTTACTTACTTGACGCACTTGGGGACATGCACGAAGAGTCTGTAGGCAGCAGATTGACCTTGAAACAGAGTCGACCAAATTGCTATACTGGAATTTTCATGTGGACGTGCTATGATTCTGGTGTCTTTATGGCAAGAAGCACTGATGATTGACCATCCGTACAGGTTCTTGCAAAATTCTTGTGCTTAAATTTCTGGGCTGTGCGTTTGCTACACTCTATTCCGATGCAGCACAAGTCTTATCATACTGCTTTTTAAGATGACTTTCAAACCCTCATCATGCTCATCTTGAGTGTTTTTGCCGCCCTGCGTGACAAGAAGATAAGGCCGGATACGTGTGTTATCAATAACTGTGATTCCGACCCTTCTGACGTGGTACGGCTGACGCCTCCGTTCGAATCGATGATTGATCATGCTAGATATCGTTGTATGAGGCACTCCCAGAAATGAAAGGTAATCAGATTGTTCGCGCAACGGATTAAGGGCGAAAATCTAACGGAGTTGCATCCTACATCAAGTTTAAATCCCTAGGAGGTGATTATTCGGGATCAGGCGGCTCATTGTGGCACAAAGAAATCTGAAGGCTTGAAAATCGAAATCGACCTATATGTCAGCAAGCTTTGCTTGACCTTTCATCTGTGAGTTTGTCCAAGGACAATAATAGAGATGAAGCACATTTCTGGCACATGATGGAGAGTGGTGAAGACGAAACTGTGGAACAGATCCGGACAATTTGTATGCATTTTGTATATAGCATCTGGAAAACGACGAAGAGTATGTGGTTTAGACGCGCATCTTCATAAAAACCATCCTTCGAACTTGGTCCAGCATAACTTGGTGTCACTCCTTTCGCTTCTCCTTCTGTCGATCCGTTTTCGTTGATTATGTAATTAAGCATGTTTTCTCTCTCCTCTCTCTCAAGGCACATCGCTCTTCCCTCCCCTACCCGCCTATTTGCGCGCTTTCGTACTCAGCTTGCACCTAAGAGAGTTAAATATGACAAACGATTTAAAGGCCGTATCCCAATTCCTACTGGGGGTTCAACAAAAGGCACAACACTTGCATTTGGAGAGTGGGGGATCAGGATTCAAGGAAATGGAGCTAGGCTGACTGCAAAACAATTGTTGACAGCTGAGGAAGTGATCAAGAAGAGTTTGAAAGTGATTAAAGGTGGTAAGGTCTATCTGCGTGTGTTCCCCGACATTCCGGTTTGTGTCAAGGTCGGTGGTGTTTCATCTGGATTATAGCTTGTGCGCTGAGTGTGTTCTGGGAATATCAGGGTAACGAGACACGTATGGGTAAAGGTAAAGGTACATTTGAGTACTGGGCTACACGGTATGCAATCTATCTCATCCTCTACATTTCACAAATTCTCAACAGTCGAAAAGAGTACCTATCGGCCGAGTCATCTTCGAGCTTGGAGGAGTACCAATTCGTGAAGAACTAGCTAGAGAAGGTCTGTATATCCAATTCAATTCAATTTTCTTGCACCTTGAATAAGCCGTATTCTGTTGATCTAACAGTGCTACGAAAAGCCTCCGACAAACTCCCTACTAAAATGGAATTCATCTCTCGGTCAACCCCGCCACGACTTGGGAACTTACTCATTCACCCTCCTCAACCACCGAAACTTGACACTGCAACTATTGCAGTCGGAGCTCTCCCTTCGCCGTCCGCAACTACTGCAGTTTCAACATAGTATACATACTCTTAGTGCCTCCGTGGACCTGCGTCCCAAGATAGGCTCCTTATAGTGTTGCTACCACTCTCATCTTCCAGTAGACCATAGATTATTTCTTGACGTCCACATCGCACATTCCAGGATCCCCTACATTCACGATCGCCAGGACACGAGGGGATAGGACACGAGGGGATAGACCATTGCTGTAATGGAGTTCCATGCTCCTGAATATTTAGGCTTATGCGCATTTAGTAGGAATGGGATTCATGTATCGGGGACGAGAGATCAAGTTGTATTTCCTTCAAAATAAGATCAAACCATTCTCAGTCTTTCAGGTTTTCAGGTTGAATGACTTGTTGGATATTGTTCACCTCGAACAGGCAATGCAATGATGGTCTACTTATCCGAAAGGTTACCTAGGGTAAACTGTATTGTCGGCATCAAATTTTGACCTAGCAAGTAGAATACTGAAACGATAGTGTCAGGCCAAGGGCTAGTCACTAGCGTAGATCGAGAACAATAATGCTGACCTTTTGCAAGGTCACGTTAGACTGGTAAAGTCGAGCTGTTAGCATCTTCGCGTTTCTGACATGCTTTTCGAGAGGTGCATTCCAGAGAATTTAGTTGACTCGCATAGAATGATCAGTGTTGGAAAAGCCAACAAGAGCGGAAATTGTCAACATTATCTCATGTCTTCTAACATCTTTTCAGCCTGATGGTCATGCTTGATCTCCTCCGGAGTGACAGTTATTCTGCTGCACTGATCTGAAGCAGGATCTTGAGAAGAAAGCTGGCTAGGTGGGACCATACCATCGAAGTTGGAACAACCACAGTATTCCCGGAGTGTAGTCAGGATGGTGGAGAGGCAAAAGAGTTACCATGCCGTCATAAGGACTACAAACACGATTGAGTGCCTCTGGTAGAATCGTTCCATCCTTCTCGATGATCATTTAATGTTTGCCGTCTGGAAGCGCGAAGGAATCAAAATGAGGAAATTTGTCAGGATGAGATCCTTTACTGCCGACGGAAATGCAGATCCCAACTTCTCACTGAAGAAAAAAGATTCACTGGCAAAGAATGCTCCGGTACTTGAAGAGGTCCGAGAGGTCCGAGAGGCCCGCCGTCTATTTTCGGTATAAACCACGGATTGTTGATCGGATTTTCATTAGACGATGATATACTGAACGTCCGACAATTGTTTTATCAATGGACTAGCAGTACCTTTGAAAAGAAGGACCAAAGAGCCGTCAAATATCCTTGCACCTGATGAATACCAGCGTGTCTCAGTCCACGTGAGATGGTCTTTTTTTCGTGGTCTGCATTTGCATTCTGTGACAAACAAAACAAACTACAGTGCTAAGATGTGAATAATCTACACTTTGAGAACCGAAGTAAGTGAATTAGTCTTTTCTTCGGAATAAGCCTTATTAACCGCTAGTGCTGAGACGCTGTCCGAACCATAAGGGAATGGGATACAACAGTGGTGTAGCTACGGGTTTTCTGGAGAAGGTTAACGTAACATGGCCTCAATCTAATAAGATGGCACGTAGCGCCAACGGAACCGTGGCAAGACTGCAACATCCTCAGAGCCATCCTCCCACCGTAAGCATTATCTACATTTCCATTGATATTAAGGGTGAATGAGGGCTTAACCTGTAGCACAAAGAGTGTCTGAAACAACCAAAAGAGAGGCAGTATTGGTTTCCAGGTTCCATAACCATGCAGAGTGATGCAGTGGGTTGTTTATGACATTGCCAAAGAATATAGACAGAGTATTTAGGACGATAGGCAGCGATTCTAGAAGCCCTATTCTGGATGAAGTCTCAGCTTGGTCCTTTGTCTCAACATCCGAGAGGGACAACGTTCGAGAGGGTATATCCTGTTCTCAAGTTCAGGACCTCAGATCGGCTAGGACAGTGGAGATGCGTGCCAGAAAAGTATAGGAAGCAATACCATGTCTTGCATGTACCTCTGGATAACCTTTATCGTGAGAGTAACCAGGAGAGAGGATGATCAATATGTCGGTCGGCAAAAGTGCTGAGGCTTGTATAAGTTGTCTCTAAGAGAAAAAACATGAATAGATCATTTCCCAAGAAAATGTGAACCTTCTCTGAGGGTGGAGGAAATTAAACGGGAGTCGAAAAAAAGTGGTTTTGAAAACTGGTATTTCAGGAGGAAGTCCATGAACGAGCTCGACGCCTAGATCCACATCCTATATTAAATTAAAAAAACGTAGGAAGTCAGAGGACTAGAACAGGCTATCTTCCGCCACGGCTGGCAAAATACCTTTCTGTATATGACACAACAACCTCCCGTAATAATCATTAACACTCGCCGACCATAGAACCCCAATATGACAATAATTGAGCGGGGTCACTCGAGAGGAAGAACTGCAGTGATGCTTGATTGGATGATAAATATGGTTGCCGAGGATTGCTTGTCCTCATGGTCACTTCTTTATTGTTTATGGCATGTCATACCCGACTACAAACTTGTGGCTCCACTCTGCTCCCTGGCCGAAATTTTTCTTGGTGCGTGCATTTTATCGCCACCATCACCACCACCAGGTACAGAAGGTGGGAGTCGAACACACCATGTCAATCGGCGAATAGATCTGTGATCGATAAACTTAGCACATAATCACATAATCGTGCTCACGATCATAACTTCGATTAGCAAATTGTTTTGACAGATATCCAGTATCATATTTTAATGGACAATTAGCATTTTTGAATCATCAAGTAGTTGCTTGTTAGATACTCCAGCCAGGCTGGTGTGGAGAAGAGACATTTATCAATCTTAATGTGCTAGAGTTATTGACAGCTTTCCCACGAGTCGGAGCGATCGGGTTGCCAAGATTAAACAACGATGCGGTTCCACCGTGGGAGTTATCCTCCCACACCGCTTTTTTGCTTTAATGATGTATACAGTCTGGTCAATTAGACGCTCGTAGACGTTCGTTTGGAATCGCTTTCAACGATTATTTCATCGCTACTTGCTTTCACAGCCATCCGCACTTGATGTCATCTGGGCATCTACCCACGAGGAGCGTGGATTGTAATGTTGATCGCTCGACCCTGTGCAATTTTTAGTCCTGTTTCGTATTGTGTCCCACCGACCCTGAAATGTGTTTTCTGGAACTTCCTGGTGGCATAAATACCGTAGGGCGGTCACCTCTCCCAAATTTCACTCCTTCGATCCTCCCAGTGATTTCTGTCCCTACCGAAAACATTCTTTGCTACAGGATGGAGTCAAAAATCACTCCTCAGACAAATGTTTTGAGGAAGATGTCGCATCCGTTATTAACACCATGGGATCGATCATTCAATATCCCGGAAATGCCCCATGAAGGATGTTCGCCGACACGTAAATGACTGTTCTGTTTGTTCCTTTACTTCATACTTACCGGTGGCTCAGTTTTCAAGTCATCGCCTGACACCGATGTCTGTCAATCTGTAGTCCTCTTCCAGATGGCCAAGGCAATAAATTCATTTATTACCTCTACCACTTTGGGCTTTCGTTCAAGAACACCTGTGTCTGTCTCTTCCACTCTCGCGTTACCAGATACCTTGGAATCTCTCGAAAACTATATTTCTCGCATCATATGGACATGTCAAGTACCTAACATCGTGGTCTATACCTCTCTCTACCTCCTTATGATCGTTTCTCGCTCTTGCTCTTGTAAGTCTACCGAGATCCCAGAGGATTTCTATGAGTCTCCGAAACCAAGACCCCCGCCATTATCCCATCACCTATCGCAAGCATTCACCCGCAGTGCTATTTCTCGCGTTCGAAAATCTCACTGGGTCGGGTGTCATTTCTTTATGGGATCATTCCTACTGGTGTTACGGTCGTACGAGCGTATTTCGAGGAGGGACGTTATTGGTTATGAAATGTTGTCCATCATCTCGGGACTTTCTGTCAATGACCTGAAGGACCTCGAATCTTCGATTGATCGTGTCACAGGGAAAAACACCAAATTGACAATTGACGAGATGATAGAGAAGAAAAACTTCCGAAGCTTGATCGAGATCGAGTGTCCATATATAACTGCGCGTCGCATGCAAGAGGCTAGGCGGAAAACTCTGGAAACGCGTCGCGCAGAGCTACTGGCTTCAGCTGGAAAGGAAACGGAAAGGTCTGCTACTGCTTTGCTTCTTCTCCACGACGTATTTAATACCAATGCTCCTACCATTTCAGCCGATTTGATGAATAAGCCCCAGACCGTAATGTGTCACCACTGCAAACGAAAGAACCCGGGTTGTTGCCCCAATATCTTACATTTTGTCTTGTACAAGCGCCTTCAAGCACTGTTTCAAACGATCGTTTTTCAAACTCACCGCCACAACAGGCGTATCGGAAGGAAACAATTCTCTCATTTTTTTCCAATATCATATATGTGATTATATAGATTCTACCTCAATCGATTTTAGGCCCACAGTGCCTACTGCTTGTCAATCTTAATAAGCAAATCGAAAATCGAGTCTCCGATTCCCGATATCCGTTGTCGTAGCTAGATACTCTGCTTTTTCCTATACGAAACCGTCGCAGCATCAAGTCAGCATTCGTGCATTCACGGGAGAACGGTTTTTACGTACTCGCTCAGTCATGGCATTCCAAATTTTATCTCTTTGGTTGTTCCTGAAGATATAATACATCCTTGTGCCAGGATAAAGAATGATCAAATTAAAAGCTGCAATAGCCATCAAGTATATATTTCCTCGTCGATCTATCGGTATTTGAAATCCGATTCGGAGAATTGAAGGGGAGAAGGGACGTACATCGGGGAGCGTCATTTGATTGGTATATATTAGCCGAGATAACTGCTGAAGCTTGAACGAACATATTGTATATTGATGCACTGATGGTACGAGAAGCTACGGCTCCTGAGTTTCGTGAACACCAGCCAACTTGAATCGCATGCGAGTAGGGATACATCAATAATAGCGATGATAGGACCTGAAAGGGATCATAACCATAAGTTTGTCGAGTGTATGGCTTAAGAGGGCTTACGCACATAGAAGACCCATTGATTAGGAAAATCTGGTAATGTGTATAATGCAATGAGAAACGGAAACATCCATGCTGTTTCCGTCATAGAGAGATAAGTGCGTTCATGGAAAGCTTCAGAAAGAAGCGTAATCGCACAAAGCGTTATCATTCCTCCAATTATTGAAGGGATTGTCAACAAGTTAGTTTCAAAGGTCCCAAAGCCGAGTTGACGTAATGAGAGAGTGAGATATTGAGTGGGCGGTGCTACTGGGATACCGAATGTTAAACCACTGTAAATGATGTATCAAGTCAAAATCGAATTCCCAAGTAGATGAAGGGGCAGGTGCGACGTACATGATATATAGCGGCCACATATCATAATCTTTCAGCGCGAGCCACATACGCTTCAAAGTCAGACCTTCACGATTATGCATATCGCCTTTGGTCGGATCGTCTCGTAGGATTCTAGTGGTAGCAATAACTTCTTCGCGGTCAGTAAACCATCCATTCGGCCGAAACCAGGATTTTGTTTGGGTTGGAGAAGGTGGCATCATGAAGAATGTGGCGGAACCGATAGCGAAAGTTATTAGACCTTCAATTAAGAATAGCCACCTATGTGTCCATGTCAATCCATCAGCAGATGACATCGATAGGTCGGAGAGGAAACGCACCGCCAGCCTGCGTGCCCGCCTACACCCCTCATTCGCAAGATACCAAATGCGAGGAAACTTGCAGCGATATTGCATGCATCTGAGGAGAACCAAAACAAGGCAAGGCGGAATGGAAGTTCGTATTTATTGTAGAAGTCTGATTTTATAATTATGAGAAAAGTGCTTTGATGGAAGGGATAGCGTACAGGAGAGATAGAGCACCAAGTCCGGAATAAAGCCACCCTGTACAAATCTGATAGAATGAGGTCGTCGAAAAGATGACCGAACAATAATGATGAGGAGAGATCTTGGTATGAATTGGGTAACTTACCCAAGTAATGCCCGACAGATCAGAAAACCCGTTCTGTTGCGCAACCAAAATTGGGACATGGTGATGATTGACCAGATACACATTTGAATTGGGATCCAGACGTCTGGTCCGACCTATATATAAAAACCGATGGTTGAGGTCATGGAGAGCATTGAGGGCCGTAACAGCATGCCTTTTTGGATACGAGTTGAGAAGGCAACTCGGCGCAGAGGAAAGAGAGGCGAAATATTGCGTTACCCAAGTTGTAGTCTACATGGGAAATGTAAATGAGAATGACCATCAGGTAGAAGAGAGGTCCTACCATCCGTGATCATACCCAAATCTGGTAGAAAGTTATCCGTGTTTGCTTGAGAGATATTGCTTCTATCGAGGTTGAGCGCTGAGAAGCTTATTGCGGCTACGGGAAGAAATATTCCATATCAGTTCTTAGTTTTAGATACACCCCTACTTTACAGTCCAACGTACCCCAGAGCATAACTCTCCAATCAATCTTCCGGACCAAAGCCTGTCGTGTGCGTCATCCCACGCTATATCAACACAAGGGCTACACCAGAAGAAACTCAGATTCACCCTCTCCTCGCGAATGGTCCATCTTGCGGTCACATCAAACCTATGTAAGTTCTCATAGTCTTCCTTAGGCCAATAGTATTGTGCGAGATTAGGATCATCGTAGACACTGCGTTTCGTTGCTGTTGCGTCCAAATCTATTGGGCTAGCTGATTTGTTGTGCAAGAAGGGGACAAAGCGGGAGAGAAAGGAAGCTAGGGAGATGGGTTTAGGTATGTCATCAACAAGATTGTCATGATTGGCCAAAGAACAGGGTCTTTCATTAGCGAGAGTAGATTTGGCTGGGAGGCTGGAGATGGAAGAGCAAGACTTAGGGGTGTTGATACCAGGTTCGGAATTGGGGCTAGAGAAACGGGAAAGGACTGGCTGATCTACCAGTTCTCCTGCGAGGAGAACTGGTCGAGTAACACCTAGGGGCATGGTTCAAGTAAGAGTGCTCGAATCATTAGTTCTGTCCGGGTTTTAAGCTCGGCAACCAGTTGATCACGACATTCCAGGGGGTAGTCACACAAGCGCTCGTATTCTCTCCCTGATCTTGGAAATATAGATAAGAGTGGTAGAAATTCCAGTGGCAATACTGGGCACGATCAGAATGGCGTGTGGGGAAGGAGATATGGCGCAAGAGGGAGTGACCATGTATCTTAGTCGTGATCATGCGATGTGTCATGCTCTATCGTTGCAGTCTGATTGAGCCCGAGATGTAATTATACGAGTTCTAGAGCCAGTTCTCCAGTAGACATAGAAATAGAAATAGAAATAGAAAAACAAACAAAACCCCAAAACAATGGAGTAGGTATAGAGGATATGATTGCCGAAAACGGCGCGGGCCAATCACAGCCGAAAACAACCGCTTTCGACCATCACCATGCATTTCACCAAGCCGGCATGGGTCATCCACAAAGACTCTGCAAAGAGTGACTCAAATCCAAAACGTCTATCCATATTTTCTGTGCATGTCCACCCGGATGGTTCTCGCATAGCTACCGGCGGTCTTGACGCCAAAGTGCGAATCTGGAGTACGAAACCAATACTCAGTCCGGCAAGCGAGGAGTCAGGCAAACCGCCAAAATCGCTATGTACACTGTCGATGCACACGGGACCAGTACTTACAGTGCGTTGGGCTCACTCGGGACGATGGCTGGCTAGTGGAAGTGATGATGAGATTGTCATGATTTGGGACCTTGACCCGTATGTTCTTTCTTTGGTTTAGGTACTAGGTCGGGAGTGATGTTGTGATAGGAACGCACGTGGGAAGGTCTGGGGCTCGGAAGAGGTGAATGTGGAAGGCTGGAAGCCTCTGAAACGACTCCCAGGCCACGAGAGCGGTATGTGGCGTTCCACTTTTCCAAACACATTTTCATATATTGTATTATATTCTACCAGACGTGACCGATCTAGCATGGTCATCTGGAGACAGGTACTTGGCATCAGTCGGACTTGACTCTGCAGTAATAATCTGGTGTGGATTCACTCTCGGTGAGTCTTTCCTCTCTTTTTCCTACTCGGGCTCATAGATGACAGAACGACTGCACAAGATCGACCAGCACCAGGGATTCGTTAAAGGCGTGTGCTGGGACCCTGTCGGCGAGTTTCTCGCTACTCAGTCTGACGACAGGTCTGTCAAGATCTGGCGAACGACCGATTGGGACCTAGAAGCTGAAGTCACAAAGCCTTTCGAGGATTCTCCCGGAAGCACTTTCTTTAGACGTCTGAGGTGCTTTTATTTTGTCTACCACCTGTTTTGCTGAATTCAATACTGTGTCTAGCTGGTCTCCTGATGGCGCACATATCACGGCTTCCAATGCAACCAATAACAAAGGCTTCGTCTTTATCGCTGCTGTTATTACACGTAGCACCTGGACCTCAGAAATCAGTCTTGTAGGACACGAGAATACCATTGAAGTAGCTGTAGGCCTCTTTCACTGCTTTATCCTCTCAATGTAACTCTGCACGGCAGGCCTACAACCCCCATATCTTCCTTCGAAACCCGGCTGCACCTGTCGCGACTGCAAACATATGTTCTGTAGTCGCTCTCGGTGCAGATGACAGATCTGTATCGATCTGGCAGACAAAATCAGCAAGACCACTTATCGTGGCTAAAGAAGTTTTTGAAAGGCAGATTATGGATTTGAGTTGGTGCGTCGTCCTTGAGGCCCGCTCGCCCTTCTCTCACTACCGAGCTCGTATAGGTCCTGGGATGGTCTTACGCTCTACGCGGCTTCCTCGGACGGTACGATAGGAGTTTTCAATTTCGACCCAGACGAACTAGAAGGGATAGCGCCACACTCTGTTCAAGAGCAATATCTCGCTAAATTCGGGTTTAAGACACCGCCCATTCCCGAGGGTTTTTCTCATACCTCTACCACGGCTACATCCATGCAAAATAATACTACTGCTGCCGGTTCTTTGAATGATTTCGCTGCTAGTGGAGGACCGGAGGTCGTCAACGTTCTTATTGCGAAAAAGAGCAACAGGAAGAAGAAACGCGTCAATCTTTCCGGTTCTTTGATACCTTCCGCTTCGACAAATGGTCTTATTCACTCAGCATCTGCAGTGCAACAGCAGCGTACACCCTCTTCATCACGCCTTCCAATGTCAACCAATCAAGGTCAATTCCCATCTCCAGCCGAGCAGTTGTTCGAACCTTTACAGTCCTCTCGAGATTGGAACATGGATGTAGATATAGATACGTTGACGGACAACGTTCCGATATCCTCCCTTGATACAGCTAGTCGTGATCCGCAAATCCATGTGCAGAAGGCTAAATCATTATTTGTGAGGAACTTGGGTGGGAATGTACAAAGGAATGTTGATGTTGTTAAACCCATTACTACTAGAGGTGCTAGTGCCAGTGCCGGTGGTATGTGGAGAGAAGGGAGAGAAGAGTTAGGGTTGAACGTACCCCCGCTTATGACGTACATGAGTGCTGGAGTCGAGGGTGTTACGAATGAGGTTTTGGAAGTGTGGAATTACGAAGATAGCGGTGAGTCACACATGCTGAGAGATAATGTGTACTGCTTACGGCTTGTACCTGTGGATAGCGGAAACGAGGATCACGTTTGCGAGAAGCAAAGAAATACAGTGGTTGGATTATGTACCTTCACCAGTGTTGTTGGCAAAAGCAACGAACGTCTTTTGTGCGGTTGCGATGCAAGATGGGAGCGTTCATGTTTATTCGCATACTGGTCGACGGTCAGTCTGAATTCTCTCAGTTATTGTATGACGTTAACAACTCTGTGCGTCATAGGCTATTGCCAACATTGACGCTGGGCTCTCCAGCATCCTATATGGACGCGAATAAGCATTGTTTGATGATCGTCACCGCAGATGGACAGCTCTACTCCTGGTAGGCTCTTCCATATTTTTGACCGCCACCGCTCATTCACGTATATCAGGAATGTTAAAACTCAAAAATCCAATTTTTCTTCTGTATCCCTTCTCCCTCTCCTCAGCTCTTCTCCGAATACGCGCCTCACGGGCGTTTCAACACGTTCCAATGGCATTTCAATGCTTTCATGCTCGAATGCCGTGGTGTACACATACGATATCGCCCTAGGCTGTTTTACTAAGTTGGCCGATAGATGGTGGGCAGAGGGCTCGGACGCATGGGGATGGAATCGTCAACGTGCAGCGGCGGCGAATAGTGGTTTGAGTGGTGGTGGTACTGGTGGCGGAGGTGCGTCACGGGAAGGGTTGGTTGCGTACGTGGAAGGCTATTGTAATGATACGCATATGAAACCACCCACGACGACCGCGAATATGGTAAATGGGAACGATAGCAGCAGTAGCAATAATAACAATAACTCTGGAACATTGGAAGGAGGGGAGAAACCGCAATGGTGGACCGAAGCGCTTACACTTGGGCATCTGGAGACGAGGATGTATGCGGCGAAAACATTGGATAGCCCTTCGGAGTATAAACAGGCACTGTATACGTATGCAAGGAAGATTGCGGATGAAGGATTTAGGTGGAAGGCAGAAGAGCTGATTAAGGATTTGTTTGGGCCGATTTATTGGTGTGTATCGATGTTCAAGTTTCTTTTTCTTGGACTCATTTTGGTGTAGGCGACCAGGAAGAGATGATGGATGGAGGCCGACTATTGCTGGGTTCGGGAAGAGAGATTTGTTGAAGGAGGTACTAGCCATTTTTGGTGCGTCTCCCTTGGTTTTATCTCTTTGATCATTTCTCTTATTGTTGATGTATATTAAGCACGGAGTAAAACATTATCAAGATTGGGTCTTGATTGGCAAGATACTTTAAAGAAGGCTGCTCTGGATGACTGAGGCTTGGAAATGCAAAGACTGAATTGGTTTTTTATGTTACTGTACGATATAAAGTATAATCTAGGATGAGGTTTTTTGTGGGTTTCTTGGAGGGAGCAGAGA
>Ga0157363_1004515_pt1 | contig 12842 bp, 3 predicted proteins | sample AttsexASBM1_FD_111477 | JGI IMG/M metagenome (GOLD analysis project Ga0157363, IMG submission 111477) | Fungus gardens microbial communities from leaf cutter ant in Ribeirão Preto, State of São Paulo, Brazil - Atta sexdens ASBM1 | ecosystem: Host-associated > Fungi > Mycelium > Unclassified ...
CAATTTTCACTTTCACGTGTTTTTTATCACTTTTTACGATTATTTACTGTCTATTAAGAGAGATAAAAATAACTTTCCTCTATTTTTACAATTTTTTTAAAGCGATCTCATCATTTCGTTTTATCCAAATTGTTTTTATTTACAAATAGCACATAATAAAAATTATGTGCCATTTCTCACTTCTGACGTTGCGATTCAATATATTTCAATATGGTGACTACTCAGAAAATGAAAGATTAAAGTCATTAAAAATTTTTACATAACACCATAAGGATCTTTAAGACAAATTCGATGCATGCAGAGAATGTCACTTTTATTGATATTTTATTGATTTCATTGATACATAATGTGATCATAAATAAATTAGAAATATATGTAGTGGATCGTAAGTTCAGCTGAAAAGAATAGAATTCTGTATCAATAACGCAAACTTTCAACATAAAATTTCAACTATATTGGCAAATACTAATAATATTCGGCTATCCGGCCGAATATTAAAAAAGGGCTGGATAAGATCGAATACCGGATATTTTCCGGATATCCGATACATTCCTAATAAATATCAATAAAAAAAAATACAACTCTCTTATCTATGCAAATGTTCAAATTGTTTATCTCTTTCTATTACACAAAGTTCTAACTTTTTTTAACAAATATTGTACAGTTTTTGTATTATTTTTCAAGTTGTGTTGTAATTGTTCTTTCTCAAAACTATAATTCTTCCTTGAATATTATATATAGAGCTTATTAAGTTATCATTTAAAATAATACTACAAATTTGATATTAAATCAATAAAATCTACATTGAATTAATCTTAAAGATCTTTACAATATTATGAAAAAAATTGCATGGTGCTATTAAAAAATCAAAGTGATTTTAATTTTTTACTTTAAAAAATTTTTTATTGCAAGTTGTAGCTTATATAAAATAGATAAATATCCAATTTTTTTTACTGTCGGAAGCGTCCTAAAAAGAGTACAGATTGTTACGCTAAACACTCTATATATGTTATAATAAATTTATAGTAATTAGGTTATATATTTATAAAATCACGCAAAATATTTATAGAAACATGCAAAATATTTGACTTATTGTTTGGTGTGTGGCAACTCTGACACACAAAAATGTAAATATTTTTACACAGTATAAGAGGATAAAAAATGCAGGCCATATCGCACATACATGTATAAATGAAAACAAATTTGTAAACAGAATATATAAATAATCAAATAAATCACAGTAGAAAGCAATAATTATAAACAAAAATTGCTAAAAGTATACATTAAAATTCTTTGATTGTGTTATAGCTTCTTAGAAACAATAATTTGGACAATAAATTAGTTTAAATAGTATTCAAAATTGTTTCTCATTACATATAAAATCATTAGCAAAAAATCGAGTCTAACATAGGATTCGTTTTTTAAGTGAATATATGGATAAGCTAAGACACATATCCCAATTTTAAAATGTATTATTTTCAATGATTTATTCCTTTTTCGAGTATCAAATTTTCATATAAACTTATTTTATTCGATTTCAAATTTTAATATTAATATCAATTTATAATATTCATTATCACTCAATTGTTCATTACATTAAGGTACAAAAAAAACTTAAATAGCAAGAGTAAAAGCAGTATAAGCAATAAAAATTGCTTCACATTTCATAATAGATTTTCTACAATAAGCGTTAGCTAAAGCTTTAAGTCTTAAGCCGCAAGAAATTGATCTATTGTTCTTCTCACGTTTAACCGTGATATGTCAATTTCTTACGATTAAAAATTTAAAGCTTAGATAATGGCTGCGATCAGCAGAAAAAACAGCTTTGCAACTGTTGTAAAATTTTTTAATATGATTGGTTTATACATTTAGATTCATAATAAACCAAAAGCAAGAATCAATCGTATTGAAGATTTTTACAATAGTTGCAAAGCTGCTTTCTCTGCTGAACGCAGCCAATGACTTATTGTAGAAAGTAAAGTTAGGACGGGAGCACAGTCCTATATAACGCATAATACAAAAAAAAACCAATCAAAGTCCTTCAGTTTCTTCCTTTCCATAAAATAAAAGTTTGATCAGTTGATTTTCTTATGATTTATGCATTATGCGTGCTTTGGCCTTAACCGAAAATATACCGTAAAAAATTAACCAATCACAGTCAATAATTATCAAAAATTGTCAGCTTTAATTGGCTAATTCTTAGTTTCTGTTGCGGAAAATGTGTGCGGCAGTCTTAAGAGGTTTTCTATAATAAACCACGCGAATGTGAAATTAATAATCAACTATGATTGATCAATTTCTAGCTTCTGACTTCTGATTTATTATTAATGATTTATTGTAGGAAGCCTCTAAGCTTTAAGTCTTTGATTACTATTTATGACCAGTTTTTATTTTAACATCGTCTTAAGTAATGTTTTGAGATGCTAATGCTGATTGATTTAAACTGTACTTAAAATAGTCTAAAGCAGCATCTACAACGAGATTTTAAATCGTAAAAATTAAGTTTTGAGTCTGAAACATCCCAAACTATCAGAACAAAAAAACTGATAGGGAAAGACAAATTGAGACTAAGCATTGGCCTTCTCACATGCCTCTCAGAGCTCATCTTTATAATCTTATATTCGCCGAGCAAAAAAATTACCGACTATGTGGAGAAAAGTCTACACATTTTGAGCTGATATCCTCTGCTTGTCTGTAAAAGATATAGGCCATATTCATAGTCAGATCTTATATTTAAGACCGTTTTAAGTAGTCTTAAGAAGAACATTACTTAAGATAGTCTTGAAATAAGAAGGAATTGTGAATACTGCATATAGATCCTGGGATCATATGTTGAACCCAAGGATCTAGAAGAAGTTGAACAATTTTATATATAACAATTTTATAAGCCTAGTACGCAGTATAGGACTTGAACTGCTTAACCTTATAAACAAGCGGGGAGACAGAAAAATTTTTAGAGCTAAATTACATTGAGGGCTGTTTCTAATCCCACCCGCTTAGTGTATTATTCTTATTCCTACTATTATTACTACTACTACTACTACTACTACTACTAAAGCTAAAAACATATAGAAAAATGTAAGACAATAAAATATAAGCAACAAGCAAACCGGCAAATCATAGTAGAAACTGCCTGATGTTCTCTATTGTGATTGACTGATTCACTTACTGTTTACTTTAACGTCTTATGTTTTTGTATGTGCCATGAGCTTAAGCTTTGAGTTTTAAGCAAATCGATCAATCACAGTCGAATGTGAAAAGAATAGTCGGTTATGATTGACCAATTTCTTACAGCTTAAGACTTAAAGTTAAGTTTCACGCCTTAAAATCCTATTGTAGATGCCACTCAAAATATAAGAATCGACTATAAATACCGGCCTTAAGCCATAAGAAATTGATTAGTCAAATGTAAGAAGAATAATCAACTATGATTGATCAATTTCTTCTGGGTTAAGACTTAAGCTTTTTATTAGTAATAGCTGGTTGTAAAAAACCCATTAGGAAAAGTATATGCAGTAGTCTTTAGCAAATCAACATTTCCTACTGCTACGTTATTACTTTGCTTTCTCTATTATGATTGGCTGATTCGCTTATCGCTTATTGCTGTCTTATTTCTTTAGGGTCTAAGCACAAGAATTGTCGCAACAAATACTTAAGCGTCTACAACGATTTATTCTCGAAAATATGATCAATCAAGAAAAAGGGTAATTTACTCCACGATCTCTCATCACGAATCACTTTCCGAATCACATTTTTTGTTAATTATAACGTGATTTGCTAAACATCCTGTAGATAGGAGAATAAGTATTTAGTTTTGAGATGAAAATCGCTTTTCGTTGCCTGATTGTATCGATCAGGCTGATTAAAAATGAAACAATTATAATTCAAACGAATTTTTCTTTTTGTTAATTCGCTTTTTAAAAAAGGAAGTATCCACTTATTTAAGACTCTCGCAGTCTATTCATTGCAGCCATCTTAATTGTGATGTCAAAAGCGAGGAAAATACATAAAGAAAATTCTTGCAAACTATATTAAAATGTATTTTTAATAAAACATGTGCAGTCAATACAGTAGATTTGTAAAATATACCGAAATATATTTCTTCTATATTTTGATAATCAATAAATACTTAATCATATATTTAAAATTAAATTACACCTAACCAGAAAAGGAAACAAGTTAGTTAAATATAATTTTATTCTATTCTGAAATAAAAGGAAAATTTCAGATATATTTTATAAAATACAAATATACTCTGTCAAATGCAAATATTGTTCGAATATTGCTATTTTAATATATTTTTAATATTAAAAGAATTTTCATTCATATGTGTTTTACTGTTTTCTCATTTCTAAAATCATCAACCTGAAGAGCCATGATAACTAATCAAGAACCTTAAAAATCGGCAAGAGACGTGGAAATATGTGCCAAAAATAAATTTCTATTCAACCAAATTACGATTAAAATACTGAAAGAATCGCATTTTAATTGTAATATTCGAAATTAAAATCATCTGCAGAACAGTTTTTTTTAATGCACTCCTTCTAGAAAGTAAAATCAACATAAATAATAAGACATCTATCTTTGAATCGTGAATAAAGAATAGATAATCTCATTTATTATAATTATTTAAGAGTCAAACTGCAAAATTTGGCTCTGTACATATTCGCGAATAAAGCACACAGTGCAGAGTTGTCTCGTCACTTCTTAGAGATCCTGTAACAAAATCTGGCTACGACTGATTTTGTCAAGATCTTACGAGAATGAAAGATATACCATATATACTTTTTTCCTTGTATATATATTATGTCATTTTAATCTTTAATATAAACATAATTTTTCCTGATCTTTTAATGTACACGATGGGTTCATATTTTATATTAATTATCATTACTTTTATAAGTATACAAAAATTATTAAATAATTTTTACACATACTTAACATCTTTAGAAAGTAAATACTTATAAAATTGTGTATTAAAAAAAATTAATAATATGTAAATATTATAATAGATAGTTAATTACAGGCAACAAAATGAAAGAAAGCACTTTTTCATATAAACTTTGAAACAAAAGTGATTTAAAAATTAATATTTATATATAAATTAAATTTATATATAAATTAATATTTATATATAAATTAATATTTATATATAAAATTGACATCTCAAACTACAGAAAGAAAAAAGTTTAAGTATCAATAATCCCAAATCTAACATTTTTTTAATATGCATAAGGTATAAATTGAGAATACATTAAACAACGCAATTTATCATTGATGCTGCAAAACTTACAATTAATTAAATTTTGATATCTTGTTTCTCGTCAGTAAAATTAAACCAAAATTATTCTTGATGTTTTTTGAATAAATTTTGCACTTTTCTTTATTTGTTAATATCTTGTTCTTAATATATTTCTTTATATCACAATTGTGCTAACATTTTTGTCTTTTATACAAATATTTTCACTAACAGCCTGTACTCGCTTGTTCATAGAAATGTGACATTGACACGCTCTGATTTCTTTTATGTACTATCAATATATGACACGTAAATATCTTTCTTTTTCTTAAATTACTTTATTTCACTACAATTTAATATTGTAAGCGTATAAAATGCTTTGTGTAACACATTTTTAAATTTTACATAACGATATGATTTAAATTTAGATTTGAAATATTTTGTAACTATAATACAAATGTAAAAAAAAAAATTTCTTAAAACAACTATCTCCAACGTCTTGAATACAAAACATGTAATTTCTTTATCTTCAACAATATGTACACTATATGTTTTTATGATCATTTAAAACATTCCGAGCAATTCATTTTTACATGAATCCCTAATACGTGATATGGGCCATATACATATGTCTTTCTCTCTCATAGAATTTAAAAAACAATTGTTCGTGAACAAATTTCTTTAATAAGGTTTCTCTCGAACATAAATTACACATTATTTATAACTGTTTGTATCGAATGATAAGATTAGATTAGCTCAAGATTTAGGTACCAATTCTGTATAGCGTGTCTGTTTCTTAAAATGAAGATTAACTTTAATTTCGATTTATTTTACTCTTTATTCTTTTCTAATTCTAAGAACCAAAAAAAGATAATAAAGGAGTTAATCAAAATTAAAATTAATCTATTGAAACAATCTATTAAAAAATTTATAGCATTATTTCATTTGTCCACAAGTTATTGAAAAAATATGGCAATTATAAAATTTGATATAACAAAGTTTCAGATTTAAGAATCTGTGTTTTTTTAATTGTAGAATGAAAGTAAAAATGCTTCGTTCTTAATCCGCGATAATTCAGTAACAAGACATTCTTAGGAAATTTTTTAAAAACAATTTGCAGCGATAATTTCAAACTTGCACGTTAGATAATTTTTGCAAGTTTTTTGGCATGTGAAGCTAAGTGGGAAAAAATTTTCCCATTTTATCCAGCTAGTTTTCTATATGTAAAAATCACCAAACTGGCAGAAATTTAAAAGTTTTCAACAGTAACTTTTCAAAGATTTTAAGTTTTAAAATCCTTTTCTATTTATTTTAATTTAATTCATTTTTAACAAAACTACAGCTGTTTAAACTTTAAAATTAGTTGCAAACTTTTGTTTCAACCATAATTGATAAAAACGAGACTAGAAAGAGCGACAATAAAAACTAGATTCGTAATAAGGATTGATTAAATGCAAAGATTGCAAAGGTATGCTTATTGAGGAGTTATTTAAGACACATTTTTTTATGAATTTTTAATGTTATATTTTTGTACAATTAATTTTCAAATTAAAATTCGATATGACGCTTGAAATTAATCCTTCAATAAAAATGTGAATTAAGAATAGTGGTTAACTAATACTTCTTAATTTCTTGTAATATAGAATAACAGTGTTTTAGAAGATTATGATTTAAATTTTATTTATGATTTTATATTAAGATTTAACCCTCCGGAGCTAATGCCAAAATTGTAACAGTTACTTACGCTGGTTCTGCACAATCAAAGGAATAGGGAACAAAGAACAGAGAATAAAAATTTCAATCTATCTAAAACCATCGTATCTACTGTGGAATGTACAAAGTTTCTGGTAGATAGAAATTCTTGTTCTCAATTTCCTGTTTCCTATTCCTTTGTGTCCTAAGATTTTGTGTCCTAATCTGTTAATCAAAAGGAACACGAAGACATTGGAAGGACATGTTACTCACCTAAACGATCTCGATCACTAAAGCACAGGTCCACCAAATTGTGTAAAATTAATTTTAATCCTGGTTTAACTTACTCTTTATCTTATTTTCTATGTTTAACTTATTTTCCATATTATCTTATTTTCTGTATTTTCTAATCTAAGAATTAGAAAAAGATAAACAGCAAGTTAAACCGAGATTAAAATTAATCTTACATTGGTGAAATCGGACTAATGCCTATTTTCATCAATATAGATTAATTTTAATCTTGTAGATTAACTCTAATCTTTAGAACAAGAAAAAGACAGAGGAAGCTGAATCGAGATTAAAGTTAATCTGTGTTGGTGGAAACGAGCTTAAAAGCTCATTTCTACTAATGTAAATTAATTTTATATTCTCGGATTAATTTATTCTTTATCTTTTTCTAATTCTTAGAAGATAAAAAATAAGTTAAATTAATAGCGTTTTTTCTTGGGATACACTGAGTATAACCTCGTACTACACCAATTGCGTGTAAGTGTCGCATCAGTATTGCACTACACAAGTGTACATACATCATGGTGTACACTACTTCATGCTATCGTGTTTAATTCTGCTACCGGTTGACTTCCATTTTCAAATTTTTAATGTCACACTGTCTCTTTGAGATCGTGTAGCAAAACTCCACTTCGTGCATAAAATTTGCACTACACTATAGCTACGGAAATACATTACACTGTCTGAGTGTTGCACTGGTAGGCGATAGTGCAGCCAAGAGAAAACGCTGTAAGATTAAAGTTAATCTGTATTGGTAAAATATGGTTGATAAATCGAGTTGAAAATAAGTTAGCTAAACTACGTAACCTTGAGAGAAACAATGCATGCACATTGCACAATATAAAATAGATGAAATGAGTTGCATACAATTTCAATTTTATTACGGAAGCTTAATTTCAAGAAACCAAAATAATATAACTCGTATAAAAAAAAATACTAAGTATACTAAGTATATTTTATTAAGAATAATCCAAAAGTGCAAATGTAACATAAAAATTTAATTGTTCGACATTTTTGACAAAGAGATTTATAATTAAATGGCTCCAATAGGATCCATTCAGTTCTAAAAGATTAATAAAGTAATAAAGTTATTCTGAAGTTTTACATTTACAAAAATATATAATATTAAAAATCAGGTAGATAATATCATTATCATATATGTATGTATATGATTACTATTTGTCTTCACATCTTTGTTAGAGAAATATTGAAACAGAGAAGATATCCCATATAGGGTTTTATAATCGGCTCAATACTGGCTCAGTACTAACTGCCATACTTCAGGTACTACCGCAGTATTGACAAACTACTGGCCCAGTACTAACTAAATATTCAATGATAACTTGAGTTCAGTATTAGCAGATGATATTGACTCAGTCATTTGTCAGTGATGGCCTAATATTGATTGACAGAATCTTTACCATCAGTTGACTATCGTAGCGTTGGCTAAGCGTTGGTTTCGTAACTGCTGATGACCTGCTGGCGACCCTATATAGGATATAACAAGAATTATGATCAATGCGATCTTATATATTCAAGATCGTCTTCAATATGATTTTTGTATCATTTCATTAATTAAATGGAATCTTAAAACTGTCCATGATTAGATGACAGCTTTAAGATGATTTTGAATATAAGATTGAACTGTAAATTATCTAGGATGATAAATTGGATTCTAAGAGCTCTAAGGCAATATTCATAGTTCAATCTTAAGCTTTGTATCCACGATTGCTCCAAGATCTTAAACAGAGAAAAAATTAATCAATCGCACTGGTCAAATGACCGAATTATTCAAATTTGATTCGTTAATTCTTTTTCCGTTCGAGATCTCGAAGCGATTTCTAATATTGTAGATATAAGGTTTTATATTCAAGAATATCTTAAGTCATAAGTAGCCTTAAGATTAATTAATCAATATTGTGCAGTATCTTGAAATCATACAAAGGTGCGCTTATTGATTTCCTATGTCGCATTAATTTCTACAAAGTGATATAGATAACAAAGTGCTATTTCATTCATAAGTTTATACTATACGACAAATGTGTGCAAGACAGAAAGGTCTTCGGATCTCTCTATTCCTATAGCCAATCAACAGTCATGAAAAATTTGTCGTATAATAAAAACGTACAAATGAAATAGGGTACACAAGGTTACAGAGTATCTTCTTTGCTATAAATTTATAGCGAAATCGATTAGTTTTCGATTTAGTTCGCAAAAAATATTTTCTTTACAAAAATGTCTAAAAATGTTATTTAATGCACATTATTTTATATTAAATATAAAATATTTAATATAAAATAATGTGTGTTTAATATTTAATATTACAACTTTGTACAATTTGTACAGATGAAGGCTAAATTTGACAAATATTAGCTCTGTCTTGGTGCTATAAAAATTGCTATACACTTGAAGATATCTTCAAAAGTAACTGGAATAAGCACCGATTAACTTAATCAATGATTAATTCAATTAACAGATTTGTTTACTGCTAAAGTTCTAACTATATGATTTGTTATCTTTAATTCTAATCTTTCTTTTCATATAAAATTTTAATCCTTAAGAAAGAAAAATAAAATTGCAAAATCATAAAACTTTCTTTATCTTTTTATATTACTTTTTCTCGTCATTAGACGAATATGTGCATATGATTTTGTCTTATTATTTTTCTCATATCACGGCTATATTTTAATGTTTTTTTTAATAAAGAATAGATTTGTTAATAAACTTTAGTGAATTTTAAATAAACTTTTAATGTATTTTAATAGCTTGAAAAAAGTTAGTTTTTACAATTTCGATTTAATCTTCGATAAAATGTTTTGAAAACAAACAATCAAATCATAAATTATTCATTCTTGATTGGTCGAAGTTAATCGCTGTTTGATCGAAGCCACTCTAAAGAGTGAGTTCCCCTTAATCTCTTTCCAACCTATGGATACGTACTACGGAATCATTCAAAATAGATTCAAATCGAAATTATTCAATTTCCTAGATTTCTATTGTTTTCTAGGAAAAGCGGAAATAATTTTGATCAAAATCCATTTTATTCCAACTTATTCCATAAGATAGTTAAGCAAATCGATAATAAACTTGTAAAAGTGCCAATATTGCCAATAGCACTTTAAACAATCGGAACTTCTCTCTTCCTCTTCAGGGGTCCTATAACTTTTTTCCTACTGCGGAAATATAAAAAAATGAATTTTTTTGCGTGTATATATGTATACATATGTACGTGCATATAAATAAATATTTTCACTTTTCACATTTCCATTCTAGAAAAAAAATTGTTACATGATCGATACTCCGGCAACTGTTGGTATTCTTATGTTGGCAATCGTGATAAAACCAATTACCATAAATGAAATTGATGATAAAAAAAGCTTTATGCATTTCTACCAATATAAATTAACTTTAATTTAACTTACTTTTTACCTTTTTCTAGTTGTAAGAAATTAGAAAAGAAGATAGAGCAAATCGATATTAAAGTTAATCAATATTAGTAAAAATGGACATAAATAAAGAAACATAACACAAGCATGATCAATAAAGTATCTAATGCATACAATCCGTTAAAAAATACGATAACATCAACACGAGATATTTCATCAAGAGGTTTATGTTTTTTCTCTTCGAGCACAACTTCATATATATATATATAATAACGTTCAAGGTGCACCAGTGCGGAGTAACACAAATAACCCAAATTCATCAAATTCTACTGAGACTGTAACCTGAAATGATACAGTTCGATTCGCTGACCAGAAAGAAATCGGAAAATTGTTTCAGGATATGCTGTAAGGAAACGTGTAGGACGTCGCGCCGCCATGGACGACGACGACGACCTGCATTCGTGCGCCCGTATGTTATCCGCGTAATCCGCAATGTGCGAGAGAATAATGGAATATATTCATATTACTCACAATTGATGCCAATCCAGAACAGGCCCTCGTTAACGCGAACGCGGCACCATGCAACACCTATACCACGTTCATGCTGGACCGAATTCACACGAAAAACATTGCAAACATTTCACGTTGTATTACATGTTACACCGAATGGTATGCTGTACGGTGTACGAATGGATCAACGGTCTGAACTCTGAAGCAAGTGTTGTTTCAGACGGGCTGGGTTTCAGACGCATGCGCGTCCAATGTAGCTTCAGTATTGTACCGGTCACTAATAAATAAGAGATCATTAGTCACTTAGGGTTGAAAATATTGAAAATTTTAATATATTTTACATATTTTACATAATATATTTCTATATATGTACACATATATATCTAAAATATGTAAAATATAAATTAAAATTTTCAATATTTTTGAAAAAATTTTACATAAGCGACTAATGATCTCCTATTTACTAGTGACTGGTACATTACTGAAGCTACATTGGACGCGCATGCATCTGAAACTGACCCATCTAACAACATTGCTTTGAAGTCCGACTTATTCAACAATAGAGAGAAATGAGAAACTTGAAAGTGACCATCTCTTTTTTCTGGCATCAGGGAACTCTCTCCCGCCCCCGTACACTAGCGACACCAACATCTATTTTATAAAATGGATGTGAACTACGTATAACATTTTCAACTGTTGATAAAATCATAATGTCAAAAATGTGATGCGTATTCAAGCTAATAACATCTAGCTTGCAATGTTGTTAAATCTATTCGAAAGTTGTCTCTATATATTACGATTTTCTCAATATTTTAATCATATTTTGGATATTTCTTTTTCTCCCAAAAAGTCCTCCAAAAATTTTTCTATTTTCGCAAAAGTAGACATTGATGCGCTAGTATATTTTCATTACACAAAAATGATGATCTTTTCAGGTTTTTCTCTGCTTATGTTGGGCGCATTCAGCGGATTCAACAGTTGAGTCTGCTGAACGCAGCCATTGTTATATCATGGGATCGATTCCGTATCTCGAAAATTACAAAAGTGACCAAATATACTAGAATATTGATTTTCATTGGTCAACACCTAGTTAATTTGCTCACTTTTGTAATTTTTATATTGATTGAAGATACAAAATCGATTTATGATCAGAGAGAACCTAAGAGAGGACGGCCTAAAACATGTAACCGCAAAATGCTGCTGCGCACTATCGCCCTCTGAAGAAATGGATGTTAACTACACAACAATATTCACCTTTTCGCGGAGTTCCTGATAGAAATAGATAGATGAAAATTTATAATTAAAATTAATAAAATCTATTAAATTAATAAAGATTTTAACGATTTCAGCGATTTATTTCCTATCAGGAGCACTGCAAAAAGGTAGATATTATTGAGTAGTTTCTATTTCTTCAGAGGATGATAGTGCGCGGCAGCATTTTGCAGTCACAGATTTTGGCCGTCATGTCCTCTCTCAGGTTTTCTCTCTGCTTATAGCTATCGGCGATAAAATTGATAACGCGATAACAAAATCCATGATCTCGAAAAAAAAAAAAAATTTGATAGCAACTTAATATAAAATAATACAGACTTGTTATTTAACTTATTTCTTAACTGAGTTTTATAAGTATCTAAAATGATTCTGAAAATATTCCCAGAAAAAAATATTTTTAAACAATTAAATAAAATTATATAAAATTATATATAATTATATATATTTATACCCAG
>Ga0157363_1004516_pt1 | contig 12841 bp, 7 predicted proteins | sample AttsexASBM1_FD_111477 | JGI IMG/M metagenome (GOLD analysis project Ga0157363, IMG submission 111477) | Fungus gardens microbial communities from leaf cutter ant in Ribeirão Preto, State of São Paulo, Brazil - Atta sexdens ASBM1 | ecosystem: Host-associated > Fungi > Mycelium > Unclassified ...
AGATTATGTAACCAATGACTGAAACAATGTTGGGATGAAATGGGACCCGTAAGGAAGGAATCAGCTAGAACCGTTACTAGCTAGAGCCCGGAGCGAGCCTAGTCTGTTAGCCAAAATAAACAGAATGTCACGGATATAAATAAAGCTTTCACTCTCTTCGTTCTTCTTTTCGTTGAGCTGTCGCACTTGACGTTGTGACAGAGATCCGTTGATCGGTGTGCATCCCATTGGAAATACCGCTAAAATGGTCCATCCATCGCTACGTCATTGACAAGAATAATTATAGGACAAGATATTATGTTCGTTCTTCGTTCAGTAGTTTTCTCAATTGCGAGGTTAGCAGTACGATGTTAGCATAAAATAATACGAATTGATAAGTAGAAATGAGTTTCGCTTACATTATCTTATAGAACTGTTTTAGAGAAGTTGCATTGATCGAGCAGAAGAAAATTCCATCCTAGTGGAAACGTTCGTTTCGTTCATCACTTGTTAACCCAAATTATTTGGAAAAAAATGTTATAATCTCAAAATGTTATATCTCAAAATTTGTGACTGTATCTTAAAATTTGACTTAATGGAATTTTTTTGGCAGACTCAAATTTAATGTCTCAACACACGTTAAAAACAGTTGATTTCTTTTCTCATACTAAAAGTTATTTTTAAAAATTATTTTATAAATATGTTTTTTTTTATTATTAGCCAAAATATCAAAATATCAGCCTAAAAGTCATGGATCATCGGCCAGCATGGATCATCGATGACTTATGCGGCAGGAACGTGATAAATAATATTCTACAACTATATAGTTGTTATTTAATATCATTCTTCCACTGGAAGTTCATAAATTCATGCCGATAAATATTAGAAATTCATGAACAATGTTTCAAATAATTCATTCAAATAAAACAATTTAGTTATATAAAAGTATCAATGTTTTCGAGAAAATAAGTTTTGCGTTTTCGCGATTAATCTCGCGTTTTGTACACGAACTTGCAAATTGCTTTATCTGAATTCGGTTTATATCAGTTGTGGTGTTCATAAGAGTCACTTAACGACAAGACAACTATAATACTCTGATACCAGAAAATGTTCTCTTCTCGAGACTTTACTATTTTCCCGTTTTACCGGGATTTGCATGTAGCTACAATGGCACTATTCATGTCGGCCGCCACCGCGCACGTTCCTATATAGAAAAATCCTTTTCCGTATTGCACGTGCGCGTGGTTACGAATAGCCTGATCTCAGTTTCGGTTACATCACGTCGTGTCTATTCATTTTTATATATAACGGATGTTATGCACTTGTACCCCAGTTCCGTTCGCTTTGCCGATGTCATAAAACGAAATTTTGCTGCTTATCAGCAAAATCAACAATAATTCAGATAAATCAGATAATTATCATAACTAAGATAACCAGATCTAATATCCATTATGTTCTATTCTTTAGAATTATTTTATATCTTTTTTACGATCATTCTTATAGATATTTAAGATTTGTATAAACATTTTAAATTTAATTTAAAACGCATAAACGTTAATTCCGTTGGCTATTCTTGTGATATGTTGCAATGAATTTTTTAATTCTGTCTTCTACATTGTATTTTTAAGCGTCACATCCAAGTATCATACTATACATTTTTTTATCATTATATTTTAATAAATTTTAATCTCTGCATTCCTTATATTTGGTTTTTTTCCAATATAATAGAGACGATATATTATTTTTTTTTTATATTTCAATTTTAATTTACAGATTTTCAATGAAAATATGAATGTAGAAGGGATAGAAAACTTTTTTTTTAAATTAAATAAATTTATATGATCTAATCATAATATATTCGTAACAGTTCGTAACAATGATAAAAGTTATAGATTAATAATATATATTTCCTACAATTCTCAATATTTTATTTTTATTATTTCGAATTTACAAATCTCTTTTCTCTACTTTTCTCTAAATGACATTGTTATAAATTTTAATTTTGTTAGAAAATATATCATTTTAATAAGAATTACATCAGGGAGAAAAAGAAAAAAGTCTATATTATCATTATGAAATAAGATTGTTTTTTGCTATAATTCTTTTTTCATTTTATTATTTTATTTGTTATTATTGCACTTTATTGTATTCTAATAATGCTCCATTTGCTATTATATTATATATTATGGTATATATTCTAATACTTCTTTTATACATTATTATGAGAAAACATATTTAATTGTATATTTAATTGTATTAAGGAGTTTTAGAAATTGTTTATAAAATGTAGATTTTCTTTTTAATTATATGATTAATTGGATTTCCTTCCTCACGTTTTCATCACTCAGAATTATTTTTACTAATTTGATTGAAAAATTAAAGCAAGTCCAACTGCAAAGCTGTTGCAATTGAATGGTTAACCAATGAAGTAACTTCTGTTTAACGCGTAACTGCTAGTAAACAAGATCGAGCGTCGGTCCATGTAACGTGGTTACTTGATCCAGGATCTTGTTCGTGCAACTGCGCAAGCTCGACCGTAACAAAGTGTCAGAATCAGGTTTCGGTTAACGCTAAACGCAAGGTGTAAAGCCGCTTGAATCTTGGCGTGATTACAATTTGGCATGTCATTTGCACACAGGCTGCGCCTGAAACAATGTTGCGCTTCGATGTAAAAAACGACCGCGCATGAACATCCTTCGTGAAGGGAGGGGTTCTTATGCGGCACAAAATAAAAAAAAAAGGAAGATAAACGGGGTGAATAAAAAGGGAGAAAAGGAGCGTAAAGGGTAAAGCATGAAATGAGAGAGTGAACGATCATGCGAGAGAGAAAGACAAGAAACAGAGAAAAAGGGAGAGAAAAGAGAGGAACCGAGCGGTCCAGCCCAGCGCAGCACGTGACGGGTATCGTTAATATTTCATTAGCATTCGTTTTGCGTCGTCCCACCAACGTGGCCGGTTTTATGTACGCTTTACGTTATACCCCCGTCCAGCCGGTAGTCGAATTTTTATTGCTAACGCGGCGCAGTTATCCGTAAAAAAATCGCGCGTTTTGCCACGTTCGTTGACTCTCCTGTTGGTTTTCGCAGTACTATCCGTTGCGCTTTTCGACGTTCTCGAATTTTTACATGACCCTTTTTCGATTGATGGAAGAAAACTCAAAGTAAAATCTGCTACATGAATATCTAATATTCATGCATCACGAGGGATGATTATCTTCCTCCTACTTTTTCAATCACATTTTTCACTTTTGATAAGTTATTAAAAATATTAAATTAAAGTTGAAAATTTGTTAAAAGCATTAAATTAAGATTTGTTTAACATTTCATTAATTCATAATACATATATATTTATATCTAAAATGTATATAGCAAATAGAATTTATATTTTGAATTTATAAAATACGCGGACTTTACGGTACAGTGACAGAGAAAAATTAGTGTTAATTAACCTTCAGATAGTTTTATTCTTGTATCTAGCTGTATCTAGTATTCTATTATTCTTATATCATTCTTGTATAAAATACTGATTTTTCTAAACGGGATATTTAAATATTATCTACGTATTTAGAATAATGCCTAGAGTAATAGCTGATATTATTCTGAAAACCTATTCTCTCGAGCTCTTCTATTTTGTTTTATTGTATTTTCTACTTCCCTAAGTGAGGGATCGTAATATTCAAAATTTTGAAATATCTGGTATCTTTACAATGTCTTTGATTTACCACGACATTTATGAACATACTCCAAATAAATTTGTCAATGAAAAAAATCGAAGATTTAAAAAATCAAATAAATAAGAGAAGTAAAGAAGAGAAGAATATGCTACATAAGAATTCGTTTGCAAATCGATTCTTGGTAATTATATGTTGTCAGCAAAATTTGTTCGTCTCTGCTCATTCTCACAATTCTCTTGGCCTACCTTATCATCCTACCATTTCATAGCTCGCTTATGTCTTCTTTGACTACGCAATCTCGACAAGCCCCTCAATTCAGCCAATTAATTAGTATCTAATGAACGTGCTTTGAGCTGCATTCTCCGCCGAACGAAGAGAGTTAACTTTATCTTCGCGACCGTTATTGTTATCTTCTCTTTCGGTTATACCGTCATGCCACGTTGCTCGAAATTCCATCCTTAATCGTGCCAGAACTTCGAAGTGATCGAATGATCAAACAAGATACTCGAAAATTATATTTGATGTTAAAAATTTAACTCAAAATTTGCCTCTTCCTAAAACTCAATACATACGAAAAAAGTTCGGAGTTTGTTTCTAATGAAACGGGTCGGAAAAATATGTAAGATTTGTGAAAAATATATTTGACGCAAGATGCTACCACATTCTTTTGATTTTCTATTAAAATTATATGCTTTTTGTTGCTATAATGTATTATCATGTATTTTGTTTTACATAAATCGATCGATAAAATAGATTGTTACTATCTCAACCTTTGCTGAGTATATGACAATAAAAGTACAAATTTTTTTTCTCATGAAGTAACAATACTTTGGTTTTCTTGAAAACTAATTCAATGCCATTACTTACAATGCGGTCTGAGAGAGTCGCAATATTAAAAATTTAATTAGCAATCCTAGCGCGTCTCAAAAAAATAATTAAACTTTTAACTCACCATTCCGATTCTCGCTGTCGGCCGGCTTCATTTGGATCGGATGACGCATCTGAAAATAAAAAAGACAACGATATAGTTTTGCACTCTCGCACCTTGAAAGCGTCTGGACATACGTAATAAAAGTGACATTTATTATTGATAAGACTGCCGATATCGTCGGTGTTAGAGTGTAGATTCGAGTGTTCGTTTCGCGCGCTTTTTGAAAAATGCAACGATGAGAAGCCGTTTTCCGCGGTTTGTGGTTTGCTCTCGTTGTAGTTACATAGAGACGTGAATGCAATTCGCCTGGTTTTATTCTAAGGATTCTTTCCTATTTCGTACACGGGACTGAAAATCGAATAACGCCGGAAATCGTTGGAATGTTTTAAATAAAACGTCATATCATCGGCACAAATATGTATGTGTCGATACAACGAACTGTTTCAGGCAGGATTGAGAAAGTTACTTTGTAAAAGTAATTAATTATTGTTATACATTATTCTGTAAAGTATTACGTTATAGTTATTACAGTTACTTAAAAAGTATTGAGTCGTTATCTTTCAATTACTTTTCTGTTAATTTTTTGCATTTACTATTTAAAAAAAAACCATCTTTGATTCATCTTATATGAAACACATTCCATTAATATTTAAAAAATAAAAATTTAAATATAATTTATAATTTTTAAAATTAATATTTATAATAATTAAATTTAATAAGTCAAATTTAGTAATTTATATAAAAATAATAATAAATTAAAGTGCCAGCAATAGCGGTTAAATTGTGTTCTATAAGTAAATTTAATTAATTAATAATTGATATTAAAAAAATTAAATAGAATTATTTTAATAAAACATTTTTTTATATGGTGAAATATATAAAGATTTAAACATAATTAAAAAGAGTTATTATTAAATATTAAAGAATTATAATTAAAGAGTTATTTAATATTAAAGATAAATAAGTTAGGGAAAGAAATTAGGATGAGAGATACCCTATTGTTATAATTAAAATAAAAAAAATATAATTAAAAATTAAATATTGAGCATTAAATTTAAATAATTTGGCAGTATTTTAAGGGATTAGAGGAACTTATTTAATAAATTTTTTTTGATACTTTTTAATGCTGCATTAGCGATTAAATATTTATCTGTTTTTTAAATAAAACCAATGTTCAATAAATATTAATATAAGTTAACGTTTGAAGAATTTGATATAAGAATTAAAAAAATTAGAGAACATTTAATGATTTAAAAAAAATCATTAAAATTCTAATATAATATATTTTCCTGTAATGGCAGATATTACAATAGCAGTGTCCGTTACAACGAAATATTGAAAGGTCATCGAAACAGGCAATTTTTTGGGGTAAACGATATTTATGAGTGAAATGCATGGAAATCGTGTTTGGAAAAGTAGATTCATCGTATGACCAATCGCTTGTGTGAATATGGAAATCATTTCGGCATATTCGTTCGAACGTGTGCAATGAGATTTTCTGCGCAATGAATTGATGACTGGCTACGTCGCGACAAATACATTAGATCTTCATAAACAGATAAGAATTGAGAAGCATCAGTGCGTAGTAGTGCGATATATGTATGATTATTTGTTGTTCATTGTATTAAAATCGATTTATGTCAAATTTAATTATGCGGATTTTACTGCGGGATAAAATTCATTACAAGTGAATGTTTTGGCAATTATGCGATTGAAATAGATGCTACTAAACGATTTTCGAGTAAATGAATGTTATCGTGATAAAATACGTGTGTAGGCTTTCATATATTTTTCTGTGTACGTTTAAAATATTCATATTATTTCAATACTGTCAAAATTTTCGAATAAAAAGTGCGATCAATTAATCTTTTTATTTTTAAATGCGATACACGAATATAATAGCTGAGTACAATGGTCAATAGACTCTATATATTTATGCTTTGTTCTGCAAATATTGCATCCATATTGCATATATTGTATAGAGTAATTATCGATAATATTTAATTACTATGTATTGCTTTACTATAAATATACTTCTTAAAAAATAAAAATTTTTTAATATAACATTTTTTATTACATAAATTTCTGGATATATGTATATCATTTAACAGCTGCAACTACCTGTCTTATAAAGACTCATAAAAAATTAGTGACGTGATTATTCTTGGGAAATAAAAATGCAATAGCTGTATCATAAAGTTAAGCTCTTCCAGCCAAGATGATGCATTATTGCGCCATAACAAAATAACTGCATGTAAAAGAAAAGAAAAGAAAAGAAAAGAATCACGAAAGGGAAACAGAGAGGGATATCATTTATAGGTATATTGAACTTCCCTTTCAAGAGAGGAAAATGGCAACTAGTCTAACATTCCCATTTATTATGATAGTTATTACATGCCAGAAAAATAAGCCATCAATTTTTACGACGTTTGAATTATATCGATCGAACAATTTATACTTCAACGAGAGCGATGAACAAAGAGTTACGATCTCAGTCACTTTCGAAGTCCTTATTTTTAATTTAATTATTGGACTCGTTAAATTTAACACCATCACTAAGTTCTAACGACGATAAGAAAGGTCGAAAGAAACATTCAAGAGATCCTCGATGTGCCGCCAGTCGTAATGAATGACTCACAGCATTGCGAGAAACGGAACAAGCAAGAGTATACTCGATCAACACGCCGTTGCTAATCTATTAAAGACGAGCAACCATATAATTATACCGTTTAGAATGACGAAAGATGTGAATAAAGATAATCGATAAAAAGATATATTTACTAGAAATATTTGTAAAAATGTTAACATTTGATTGTTTAAACTACCTATAGTCTATACTGTAAATTTTCAATTTCATGAGCAATTGTTCTGTTCTATCTAAATCTATATATATTAATCTATCTAGTTCTATCTAATTCTATTAAACATTTATATGTATATTCTTATATGTATTCTTTTTCCCTAATTCACAATCTTTATAATAATAAAGATATATTCCATATATTTTTATTATTATAAAGATTGTGAATTATACGAGCCTTTTCACAGATAATCACATTCATAGAGTAGTCTAATTGCGTAGTCATTTTCATAATTCCTTACATTTGATGTAATCCGTTGAGCAATTACGATCGTTTTTAGTAGTGCACGGGTTAAGACTTCCCGCAGAGCATGTTCACTGAGAATTCCTACGCTCATTTGCCATTCATTCCCAAAACTGGGTTGCTCGCAATTGTGCCTCCGGTTCTATCTCGCAGCCGTCTGTGTCGGGAAGGATCACCCCAAGATTCGAATTCGATATCCGTATCGACTAGTGGGATCGATATGCCAAGCCAGGTATAATCGGCCCACCAACCACGATTGCGATCGAAGATTATGCGCATCGACTAACGACCCATATACCACAACGATGATGCAATCTGGAGGCACCAGATTCGCTGTAGAGTAGTAAGCTCGTATACCGATACGAGATATAACAGAGTACAGTACTATGTAATAACTTCAATATTTTAAGTATATTATCTTACTGAAAAAATTTAAATTTTCAATTTTTGATAGTTGAAATGATGTCGGAATGACATTTGATTGAAAAATATATATTAATTTATGAAAGTTAAATATTTTCAATAAGTAGTTTTAATAATTTAAGATAATCTTATTAATTTAATTTCTGGAGAACTATGATATTTTTAACAATAACTTTCTCATAATTTTCATTGTTTAAATTGTGTGGTTTTTGGAATTGTGCATTTTTAAGATGTCCTCTAAATGTTTCACATTAATTAATTGATAATTAAAATATTTTAAACTCTGTAATTAATATATATTCCAAATATATATATATATATATATATATATATATATATATATACATAATATAAAATTATATATATACATACATACAAAATTTTCTCTTCTCAAAATTTCTTTCAAAATATTAAATATTAACGTACATCAGATCTGATTTTTTACTTTTAGAAAATAATACAGTCAGAAAACGAACATATTTTGCTTGTATGATTTCAAGACGTGTCATAATAATAGTTTTTCGTTAATCTTCAGCATAGCTAGCGATATAAATTAAATAATCCAACAGATCAAGGCTATATTACACGCTCATAAATAGAGCATTGGATCGCTCGACTATGTTGCTTGGAGAAATGCCTGCTAGCCGACCTCTTAAATCAACGTGCGAAACGCTCGTAATACTGAAAATTAGTTGTGTAACTATCATCTGCAAACCAACTTTGAACGTTTGTGAATATTTTAGTCTAATGCTTATAATGGTCCGTAAATTCACGAAGCTTATATTTAGAAACAATTAACTTTAACATTAAAAAATATGTAAAGTAATAGTATAGAAATTAATCTGAAGCTGACATAAATCCGAAAATTCGCGAGATGAATTTTAAAAAATAATTCTAATATCGTGAAAAATACAGTAAATGAATTCTGTCCAAGAATAAGACGAAGCATCCCGTTCAAGGGTACGCGCTATCTTGTTGCGAGTGAGTTCAGAATATTCTATTTGCGAATCTCCTCGATACTCAGGACGCGAAAGAATTTCTCGTATCGCACTGTGTGAGAGTCAGCTTGAAATTCATATCTATGCTAAGCGCGTGGCGCGTTTGGTTTAGTATCTTCTGCATCGTACCTTTATATTGCGGCCGATTCGGTAATTTCGTGCATAGCAATCCTGCTTAAAGTCGGATAGTTTGATCCGTAGGCGAGGATAAACTTCGTCTGCTTGATGAGATTTTTATAGAGACCCCGTAATTCGAGAAGCGCGAATTTCGGTGAGAAACACCGAGAATATTGGTGAGAAATTTGAGAAAGCGCGGAATGATACCACAATATCCGGCAAAAAAATTAAAACCCACAGGTCTAAATGTTCTTCGAAACGTTGATATCCTTCGAATAATAAAATATCTGGAATAGGTGAAGCATAATCGGCTTTCAGTTTTCCGAACGTAAAATCTCCTTTTGATGGACTGCAATTCTCGATTTTTAATCTAGAGTCTTCCCAAGAAATGAAGTTCAACAGTTTTCGCGTAAAAGAAGGAGCCGCCAGCACGAGTTGGAGTTACACTCCTGAATTTCTCCCAACGTTCATCCTCATTTAGGAAGTGCAAGTTTTCTTTCGTAGAAATTCTTTTTCCACATCATAAGTCAGAGGTCAACCTTTTATCTTGCTAAATTTTAATCCAACCATATTAATAGAGAACTCTTGAAATACTCACAATGAATTATAATATACATATACTAGATTATAGTAGTACATAATTGTTTATAAAACTGAATTATATTTAATCAATATCAAATATTTTTTTATTACAAAAATAATTTATAAATTGATTTATTTTATAGATAATACTATTTTACAGAAATGCCTCATTTTTTGATAATAATCGTTTTGAAATATTTACCATATTAAGTTACATGAGTATATTTACAGTTTTTATTATCGTAATATTTAATCAAAAACTCTTGCACTTTTATATAGGAAATAATATTGTATATTAAAAGTTCTCTGATTAATAAGAATCCATTAATGATTTGTAATTTTTTCCAATTTCTGATTTATCAATATACTCCATTTTTCATGGAAATCTTTTTGTTTCATTTTGTTACTATTTTTAATAATTCATTTGTATATTCATCATTTTTATTATACTACTTCTTTACATATATTGACAACATTTCTTTAAGATATTGAAAAAAAAAGTAGAATTGTTTGGTTTCAACTATCTGTGTATCTCTTCTGTTTCGAAAGGAAGACGAAGGGAGAAGACTCGATTTAAAGTTACATCTCTGCTTACGTATTCTTGCGTCTCACTCATTTCCAGGATACGCCGAAGCTCCTTTTATCCTTCTTCGCTCAGCCGCGTCCGGACTACGAAAGTAGCAGTTCCGCTTTCCCGCAGAAACGGTGCTGTGCGTCGCGACGCTTGCTGACTCTAGCTTCGTGACTTTTAATCTCGACCCCATTGTGAGGTCGGCGAAGGGTAATTTTTATAATCTTGGTGTAAGGATGGGGGGGGGGATAGTGTGACGACTGGATTTAAAGTTGCGCCATCCTTTCTTATCCATAGCGTCACATTTAAAAAAAAAAACCTCTTCACCTGATCTATTAGTCCTTTCCTTTCCTTTAGTCTCTCTTGTCTTCACCTTGAGTCACGTAAATTCTACCATCATCTTGACTCCAATCTCCTTCCTATGCTTTAATCGTCGACAAAATTACAAAAAGTGGTAGCCCGGACTTTCGCCACTTGCTGACTCCGACTTTTGCGACTTTTAATCTTCACCGCTTGCTTGGTATCAGAATGGTGATACTTTTCATTTATGTAAGGATTCATATTTGTTGAGATGTTTGAGATGGTTGAATATTTTATATGAATATAAAATTTTAAACAGAAATAGTCATACTTAAAAAATATAGAACAAGTATTTTACTCAGTATTTATAAAAATAAATATCTTTCATCATTTTACATTTTCGATCAAAATTAATAAACTAAAAATTGTTATATTATTTTCTAAAATTATTCATCTGTTTTCGTGAAAACTATTACTTTGTAGGAATATTTTATTGAATCTAGAATATGCGATGCGTATAAGTGCAGTTTCATATATTTTATATTTATACAGTTTCAATCTGTATCTTGTACGCAATAGTCGATTTTTATTTCAACAATATACAATAATAAATTTGTGTATCTATTACTTGCAAAAATTTTATATAAGTACATCAGCACTTTTTATTTATAAAATTAGTTTCTTATAAAAAATGTGAAAATATTTATCTATGCTTTAATTGTATATTTAATATGGTGGTCAAGAAATTTTACAAACAACATTGTAGTTGCAAGTTCAAAAGAATATATACAATATTTTTTTTCATTTACAATTTTCTATGTAAAAAGTCATGCATATTCACTGCATATTTTTAGAAAGTTTAATTCTATCAGAATCAAATATTTTATTTGTTTGATATTTTTATTTTGAATGCATGTTTGTTGCTTTTTGCGACTTTAGATATTTGCACATAGATAGCACAAACGCACTCATACTGTCAGGAATATGAAAACACAAAGAAATATTTATAACCCATACTGTGAACTTTTTTATCTAACGCACGGAAAAACTCTCATATACATGCTGCAAAATACAAAATTGTCAACTTTGAATACTATCGGCAATGGCGATAGTACTCTCGATCAAGAAAAATTCGCTTTTGTTCATCCCTGCCCGCATATTTCCCACCAGATCTCTCGACTGTGCGGTATAAATTCAATATCCACACGGTAAAAGCCGATCGGCCAGGGTGCGCTTTGACATTCGAGGGGTTGCCGAAAGTGACAAGGGCGTGTAGGAGGGGGTGGCTGGGATGCGCGGCGTAGGTAGCGAGTATTAAAATCGACGTATTCGACTCAAGGGCTTGGCCGTCGTATCGCCAGTTATAAATTCGTTTCACGTACCGCCACGTCGGGCAGCGTCGACAGAATGAAAAAAGGCCACGGCGAGAGGACGGCGGGGGAAAGAGTGGCTGGCCGGAGGGATGCTTTTTTTCCCGATGGTTGGCGAACGCGCGCACAGCGAAGAGAGCCTCGTGAAAAATCTGCATGGATTTTAGCGACGACGCGACGCGAGTCGACGCGGCGGGGAGAAAAAAAATGCGGCCGCCACGTGCATCCGCGCGAACCGACGCTTGGCGAGAAGGGTTGGGCGCCGCGACACGGCGAAACCGATGTTCTCAATGAAGGGAAACATGAAATACGAGAGCACCGCCCCGGTAGCGCGGCAACCTGGAGTGAGAAAGGATCAATTTCTGGTCGATTTTGCGCGACGGGAGCAAACATGCTCATCAAATTTATAGCCACGCGAGTTTGGTAATTCTGTCTCTCAAGATCAGTTTCATCAATGTCATTTATCATTAATCGCGTTTCCCTTGATTCTCTATATTCCTGTAGTTCAATTTTTATAAAGAGATTTTGTACAAAAAATTGATCAAGTTAATTTCAAAATTAATCAAGATCAACGAGTAAAATGACAATTGTTACAATAATATACGGAAAAAATATACGGTTTTGCTAAAATATCTAAAAATTTAATTAAATAAATGCAATTTTGTTGGATAATCAAAATAATTATAGAAGGCTCAAGCGTGCGTGCGTGCGTGCGTGCGTGCGTGCGTGCGTGCGTGCGTGCGTGCGTGCGTGTGTGTGTGTGTGTGTGTGTGTGTGTGTGTGTGTGTGTGTG
>Ga0157363_1004517_pt1 | contig 12840 bp, 11 predicted proteins | sample AttsexASBM1_FD_111477 | JGI IMG/M metagenome (GOLD analysis project Ga0157363, IMG submission 111477) | Fungus gardens microbial communities from leaf cutter ant in Ribeirão Preto, State of São Paulo, Brazil - Atta sexdens ASBM1 | ecosystem: Host-associated > Fungi > Mycelium > Unclassified ...
AAGGGCCAATGACATCAAATGGCCGAGCGGTGCATGACATTATTCTGAGCGAGGTCACGCCAGAAGGAATCATAAATTGAACGCGCCCAGCCTGCGTCCGAAGAGGCTCTATAACATGTCCTTCGTTCGTATAGAGATACAGACTTGGATCTTCAGTTAGAGCTCTGACATCTTTATCAACGCGGGGAATACCCAGAGCCTTCGCTCTTTGAGCAATTTCATAATATAAGGGCTCAACGGCATGCCTTGCGACACAGAGAGGAGCAGAAGCTTCCTCCCAGCTCTTCTGTTTCGCTCCTATGCTAACAACATTTCCTACCTGCTTGAAAATATGCCGGTTACCTGTATCCAGGTAGCTTTCAGTTAGAGCACCATTCGCCAAGATGATAGAATGCTCTTGTGTCTCAACATGATAGTAATCATAAGACGTTATGGATTTATCGTAATGAATAGATGCGCCGTTTACGAGCATCCGCACCGGAATGAAATTCCCATCCAAAAACAGGCAATGCTCTGATGTTACAAGAAGATCCTTATAGGGTACGGCATCACCCAAAGCACCAGCTAGAATTCTAACAGGGTAACCAGCCTCATCATCAGGCAGTTCTGACCGCACGGTTGTATGAACCTGTCCAACCCAAGTAACGTGGCGTATTTGAGCCTCCAGGCCATTCCAAACAACAATCTTGTCGCCTACCCGCACATTTTCAATTTCGACGTCTCCGGAAGACATCCGTAAAAGCGTACCTTCGAGGAAACAGACTCCAATATATGTGTTCCCGTCGGAATACGTAATTTCCAGCGGGTTGTTACTGGAACTTGATGTGCTGTAAGTGCCATTGGCCAGGGTTACGCCGCTTGCCAAGCTGACGGTGTAAGTTGCAACTTCTGTATTACTACTACCTCCATACAGAGTGACCGTCTTGGAAGAACCACTTCCTGAGATAGTATATCCTGTAATTGCTTCGGTAGTATTTTGAAGTTCAATAGTATCTTTAGAAGGATCATAATTCGTGATCGATGTTCCACTTAGATCGATCAACGTACTTCCACCGTTCAAAATGAGAGTTCCGCCACCATCACCGAAATTGATAGTTGAGCCGGTCAGTACACTGGCCAGATTGGACCCTGATGCATAAGTCCCACCTTCGCTGATATTAATGGTAGAACCTTGCAGAGCGCTGGCAACGAGACCGCTTGAGAAACTAAGTGTTCCTCCCACGACATTGAGCGTTAAACCTGATACAGCGCTGACGCCAATCGTAACAGTCGTATCACCCCCAATATAAAAATTAACGGAGCTTAACGCATTTAAAAGAATATCAATGGATCCTGTTGATCCAGGTACACTAACATAAGTTCCGCTTAAAATACTAGCCAGAACAACAACTGAATCATCTCCAGTAACAATATTGCCGACCGGAATTTCAGTCAAGGTATCTAACGTATTTCCATCAGAATCCGAAATTACTACCTTCTTGAATAGACCTAATAGGTCAGAAGTCGTTACTGAGTACGTGACATTCCCATCGCTGTAGTCGGTCATTTCACTCAATCCTTCGAAGAATGATTTCAGGTACTCCGGAAGAGATCATCCCGGTCGAACGTTAATCCGAGTTATTTGTAATAAAACATGTTGATATGTGGTAACGTAATATACCGTTACGAAATAATTCTGATTCAATTGGGAATGAGTTTGCTCATTGATATACGAATTTTAATGGATGCCGGGTTAGGCTCAGGAGTCATAACCAGAACATGACGGTTGCGGCGAGGCAGATGGCTGAGAAGAAGACGGTCGGGCATCTGTCGTAGCGCGTTGCGACCCGCCGTCAGTCCTTGAGCCTTCCAAACATGATTTCGATGCGGTTGCGGCGTTTGTATTTTCGCCTGTCGTATCTGACAGGTCTCCCATGGGAGACCTGTCCTGGAATGCAGGGCTTTATCCCTTTCTTTTCCAGGGCGTCCCTGAACCAGTCGGCATCATACCCGCGATCTCCCAGCATCCATTGTGCTGCAGGAAGACTGTCCAGAAAGGCAGCGGCGCCGGTATAATCGCTGATCTGCCCCGCAGTCATGAAAAAGCTCAGCGGTCGTCCGTTTTGATCAGTGATCGCATGCGGCTTCGTGTTCATGCCACCTTTGGTTTAGCCGATCAGGCGACCTGGATCCCTTTTTTAGCCGCAGACGCTCCATTTGTTCGTCCGTCAGCCAAAACAGATCGCTCATCTTCAGTCTCCTCACAGAGCCTGAATCAGATTTCCACAATCAAATTAATGGGTCCTGAGCGTAGGCCGTGTGGGCTTTAGGTAACTGTGACAACCGCTTCCATGTCTGTAGAGAGGGGGACTACAGCCTGTCTGATCTCGCATCATAGAGTAGATAAGCAGTTCACGTGTTGCGATGGCTTGATGTTTTCGCTGCACAGTTAGTGACTGCTGCACACCCATCTTCCGATGCCTGTTCCGCCAGCGTCAGCTCCCCACGCACCGCCTCTAAAGTAACCCGTAATTTGAACTGCGCTCCATATCCGTTGAGTCTAACTCTACTTGTAGACCCCATACTCTCTTAGGTCGGATCATAGCTTTGACGCCTGTCTGAAAAACCGAAGCCAGCTGTTTTTCCCAAACAGAGTACGTTTCTTGAGCTGAGTCTTGGCCTCGCAGAGAGCGCCCAAGCGGTTCAAAACTGGAACAATGTCATTTTAATATTACTTTTATTTAATTCTTATTATTATTTAAATTCAATACTTTAAAAAAGTTTTCAAAAATTCCTTGAGGGTATTTTCTATCATTGTATGGAGTTTTTCCGAGTTTCTTCGAAGATTGAACCTTAATGTATGACAATATGTCGTATTTGTATGGGTTCATAAATTTGAAAATGGCATCAAATGAGCAGACAATGTCGTAAGAAATGAGTTTCCTACGATCTCAACGGCCGAGAATCTCCGTTCAGAGATCTGTGCAAAAGGAGTACAGACATGGAAAAAGACAAAGATAAATCCGAAGAAATCTATCTTAATACAAATATAGAGGCTGAAGGAATCCTAAAAAACCGGCTTATTGGAATGACTTTGGGTTTGTTTCTAGCCCATGTTTATGTTGCCTTGGCCTTATATTATACATATATTGATACAAAAGGTTATTTTCATACCAGCTGGTTAGCTCTCTTTGGCACTTTTGTCTCTTCAATGATTTTCTGTTATCATATTGGTATATCAAAAATTATTTCAGAAAAAGAAGACGGCATCTACGGTCGCTACTTCGCTCCTTTGATTTCACCATCATTATGGGGCTTCGTTCTAATCGTGATTGCTGTGCTCTCCGTCTTCCAATGGCAACCTTGGTTCATGCCATATAGTGCATTGGCGTGGCCACTAACCTTTGTTTCCATCCTGATCGGTTATTTCATCGGTCCTGTATTGGATGAAATATTTGTGGCGCTTAGAAGGCTTTCCCGGAGAGCATGATGCGACTGGATGAGCAATGCCCTGCATTCTCTCTCCGGACAACCGAAGGAGAGCATAGTTTCGACCCAACACAACAGACTTTCAAATTGATTGTGTTTCTGCCTTCTCCTTTTTCGGCTGCCGACACCCAGGATATTATGGCGATTGACGCGTGCTTAGATTTTTATACTAAAAATAATATCGAAGTTATTTTAATCTCTCGATCAAGTATCCATGTAAACCTGGGTTGGATTGACGCTATTCGGAACGTGTACGGACGCGAAATTACCACAATGATTGGTGAGGATCCGACAGCCGAAGTTTTTCAAGCATATGGTGCCGTAAGCGCAAAGGCTGCCGTCGTCGTCGACAAGCAAGCCCGATGCAGATGGCATTTTAGTCTGGACCGTCGTCTGACTTTTAATATTGAAGAAATCAAAAGGACTATTTTGGCCCTTGTCGAAGTCAGTGGATCCCACTGTAAAACACCCGAAGGCTGGATGTTTGGTGATAAAACGATCAAAGATATACCTTTGAACAGAAAGTCTATTCTTCGTAGTCGGAGGTGGTTTTATAATCTTTCTCCGGAGGAGACGTGATGGAAGCGCATGAACTGCTACAAAGCTGGCGGGATACTATCCAACAGAGCACAGGTCCACTGTACAAAGGTATTGTTCAGGCTTTGGCATTGTCAGTACAGCAGGGTGTATTGAAAGAAGGTGATCGTCTTCCTACTCAGAGGTTGATCGCCTCAGTCCTTGGTACAAACCTTACAACGGTGACCCGAGCTTTTCGGGAAGCTCATCAGATAGGATTGGTTGATGCGACCGCCGGTCGTGGAACATTTATCCGTATAGGAGCTGCTACCCGGCAATGGCAGGCCACAAGGACAAGTATTGTCGATATGACGATGAATTTACCTCCTGTGCCGAACCTACCTTCTCTTGCGACATCAATGCAGACTGATTTTCAAAACTTATTCAAAAGCCAGAGCATGAGCAGCCTTATGTCCTACCGTGTGACTGGAGGGACTTACGATGAACGCTACCAGGGAGCGAAATGGATTGAGCCGCTCATAGGCTCCAGACGTCCTGACGACATTGTGGTTACGTCTGGGGCGCAGACAGCGCTAGCGGCGGCACTCAGTGTTTTAGCCTCGCCGGGAGACATTATTCTCACAGAAAAAATGACTTATCCTGGGCTCCGCACTGTCGCGAGCCAACTGGGCATTCTTCTTGTAGGTGTGGACGGAGACGAACAGGGTTTTCTTCCTTCCGCGCTTGAAGAAGCCTGCCAGACATATTGCCCAAAGGCGATATACTGCACGCCGACAATCCAGAACCCGACAACAATTACTCTACCGTTTTCACGGCGCCAGTCCCTCGTGAAGATTGCTCATGATGCGGGCATTTACATCATCGAAGACGACCCTTACAGCCTGCTTCTGGACAACCCAATCCCTGCCCTAGCATCTCTTGAGCGTGGGCGCGTTATTTATATTGCCACGCTCGCCAAGGTTCTCAGCCCAGGACTAAGAACAGCCTACGTTGCTCTTCCCAATCCAGAAATTCACCAGCGTTTTGTCGCGGCTGTGAGGGCATTTTCTTTGACCAATGCCGGTCTACTCAGTGCCCTCACTCTTCGGTGGATGCAGACTGGGCAAGCAAAGACTATTCTTGCAGGCATTAAAAGTGAATTACGTCTTCGGCAATCTGTTGCCCGGAACATCCTGGGTGATCGTCCAGGAATGGATCCTAACGGGCCGCATATCTGGCTACATCTCCCTTCATCGTGGAATAGCTCTGACTTTGTCGCCTATGCTCATCATAGGGGATTGTCGCTTCTGCCGAGCAGCGTATTTTCAGTGAGCGGCTCTTCACCAGCAAATGTTCGAATTTCTTTAGGAGGTATACACGCTATAAATGATCTCGAAAAAGCGATGAAAGACGTTTTAACTCTTCTTAGATACAATAGAGCAGACAATAAAACCCCTATCGTTTAATCTATAAGGTTCTAAAGAATATTTAATTTTTAATTATTATCTGTGCTTCCAGTTTGGATGTGATGACGGGTTACGGATTATTAGAATTGTTTCCTCAGCTCGTGCAGCCACCTGAAATCGCTATTTCTGCCATCTGGGATCCGAGGCTTGACGCCGATCCTGCCCACCGGTGCCTTCGTGACACGGTGCAGCCGGTTTGCAAACGGGCTTTCGCCCATTGACCATGTCCGCTTTCGGAAAAGTACTCTCTGGGTTTGAACGTCCAACATGAGGGCGGAAGCAGCAGGTCCGCTTACGCCCTCATGTCGGGCGCACCTACCATTGAATGGCTTTCCGCATAGCGGACATGAGTAGCACGACCTTTCGCGAATGAGTTGAGCCGAAAACTGCCCGTGCTCTCTCGAACTATTGGCATGAGAAAGCCAACATTTGGCCAACGTCGTGCCGTTTGCCCGCCTTGCCCCGCTGATTACTTTGACTACCATTCCAATTCCGAATGGGCTCATGCTAATTTCAAAATAAATGTTTGGCAATGGTATTTGAGAGAAGCGCTGATGAAGAGGGCGAGTATTCAATTTAATCCCACAAAACTCCCGTTTCGTACCACCCTTATAAGGCAGATAACTAAGCAACATCTGACGCACATAAATGATGTGTATTGGATGCATGCGAATTCTGTGGAAGCAATCAAGGGTCATTTCCCTAATATTAGCGCCCCAAGATCTGGTCCAGGCTATCGCACCATTCTTCAGGAGCAAGAAAGGTGGGAAAAGGGCGCAGACGATTTCAGTATTTGGGTAAGACAAAATACGATATTGTCAGCCGCATCTATTCTTGAAGTTTATATCGTTTCTGCCTGCACGGTCGTATTTTCGGCGTGTCCGGAACTAATCGATCGATCCCTGTTGGGCATCGATAGCACCTCGTTCATCAAGCATGCCGACCGTTTGCCGCCCGGCTATCGTCGTATGATAAAGAAGCGATCAGAAGACCCTACGAAAGGTGAGTGGTCTGATCGTATCCGAAAATTGGAGATGGAAATTGGTCGTGTTCCTTCACGAGTTTCTAGCCTAGTTCCCAAACTGCAGGAACTGCAGAACAAGCGGAATCGTATTGCCCACAGTTATGGCGCCGAAGGCGAATTAAGACGGACACCTTGGGAACCCATTACGGCAATTCCCGCCGATGATGCTGATATCCTGGAAATATTCAAAGTGGTGGATACGGTATCTAAGGAACTGGATAAGTATATGTTCGGTCCGCTGATAGGCGGTTACGAAATAATGAATGAATATCATTCCTGGCTGTGCGCTCAGGATCAAACATACACTCTTCCCATCAAGGAATTAGTCTCTGGGTTTCGAAAGTATCTCGGTAAATCGTTTGGCCAAGCTCCAGGATCTAATTATATTCAGGCGATGATAGAATATTATGACAACGTGGGACCACCCTAATCCCCACTTATGGACCTGAAACCTTCCGGGGCTGCTGTTCACTAGCGACGGGCGACACGCCTGATAGGTTAGGTGTAGCTTCGGAGTGAGATCCATCAGAGACGGAAGGGCTGCCTTGGGCGCACAGCGGCCGTCACACGCAGTTGAATGGTTGAATGAACGGCAGGAAATATCGTCTGGGCGCTCCAGAGCGGCCCGACTGCTTCCCCCCCCCATAGCTGCCTTGGAGGGTGTTTTTTTATTGAAAAATTATATTCCACATAAATGCCCTCCGGGCCGCGACCGTGCGCAACATTCTTGATTTTCCGGCGTCCTTCGATCCCTTGGCCCGCGTAATGACGCTGGACCGGAACTATCGCTCGACGAAACCCATTCTGGATGCGGCCGACGCGGTGATCGGCGAGGCGGTCGAACGGTTCACCAAAAATCTGTGGACCGAGCGACAGTCCGACGAACTTCCCAGGCTCGTGACCATCTGGGACGACACCGCCCAGGCGAACTACATCGCCGATCGGGTGCTGGAAGAGCGGGAGGCCGGCACGCCGATGAAGCAGCAGGCGGTGCTCTTCCGGGCTTCGCATCACAGCGGCACGCTGGAGGTGGAGCTGACCCGGCGCAACATCCCGTTCGTGAAATTCGGGGGCCTGAAGTTTCTCGACAGTGCGCATGTGAAGGATGTGCTCGCTCTGCTGCGTTTTGCCCAGAACCCGCGCGACCGCATCGCGGGCTTCCGGGTCCTGCAGCTTCTGCCGGGCGTGGGGCGGGTTCGGCCCGGCGCGTGCTGGACACGATGGGCGAGAATGCCCATCCCTTCGAGGCACTGAAGGATGCGAAAGCGCCATCGCGCAGTGGCGAGGCCTGGACAGGGTTTGTGAACCTGCTGACAGCCCTTGGCGGCCATCAGGTCGGCTGGCCGGGCGAGATCGCAGCTGTGCGCTACTGGTATGAACCGCATCTGGAGCGGCTGCATGAGGACGCCTCCACCCGTCTGGCCGATCTGGTGCAGCTGGAGCAGATCGCCGGCGGCTATCCCTCACGCGAGAAGTTTCTTACCGAGCTGACGCTGGACCCGCCGGATGCCACGTCCGATCAGGCTGGCGTGCCGTTGCTGGATGAGGATTATCTGATCCTCTCGACGATTCATTCCGCCAAGGGGCAGGAATGGAAGAATGTCTTCGTTATGAACACGGTGGACGGCTGCATTCCATCTGATCTGGCCACGGGAGAGCGGGACGACATCGAGGAGGAACGCCGGCTGCTCTATGTGGCGATGACACGGGCGAAGGACAGTCTCGATATCATGGTGCCGCAGCGCTTCTATGTGCATGGCCAGCATAGCCGGGGCGACCGGCATGTCTATGCCTCACGCACCCGTTTCATCGACCGGGACATGCTGCCCCTGTTCCAGTCCATCTCCTGGCCGATCGTGAAACCGGAGGAGCAGGCCTGGCAGGAGGCGGTGAAATCCGTACGGATCGATATGGCTGCCAGATTACGCGGCATGTGGTCGTAAGGGGGCAACTCAGATGTGCAATCTCTATTCCATGACCTCGAACCCGCAGGCGATCCGGGAGATCGCGAAAGTTCTTGAGGATCGCACGGGCAATTTGCAGCCGCTGCCCAAAATTTACCCGAACACGATGGCGCCGGTCGTTCGGAACGGAGACAACGGACGTGAACTGGTCATGGCCCGCTGGGGCATGCCGACACCGTCCGGTTACCTCAAGGGGCATAAGGTCGATCGCGGTGTGACCAATATCCGCAATCCGGGATCTGCATGGTGGAAGCGCTGGGAAGGTGTTGCGCATCGCTGTATGGTGCCGTCGACCGCATTCTCCGAGTCGGAGCGTTTGCCAGACGGGAAATCGCGACCGGTGTGGTTTGCCCGTAGCGACGGAGAACCGCTCGCCTTCTTTGCCGGGATCTGGTGCCGGTGGACGTCGGTGCTCAAGCTGGCGGACGGGGAGACGACGGATGATCTGTACGGGTTTTTGACCACAGAGGCCAACCAGGAAGTGGGCGCCGTCCATCCGAAGGCTATGCCGGTGATCCTGACGCAGCCGGATGAACTGGATGTGTGGATGAATGCGCCGGTAGAGGAGGCGCTGCGGCTTCAGCGACCTTTATCGGGTGGACTTCTGGTCCCGACAGAAGCGCTGAATTCGTCGACATGACAGTTGCTGTCGGATTCCTTATCTGGTCGGTCAGAAACGCACCTTTCTGAAAACCTCAGAGATATCCCCTCGTCATATGCCCGCTTTATGGATTTGCGGGATGAAATCCGACCGAAGAACAGCTTTTTCTTAATGTCGGGTTTCCACTTTTCTTTCTCAGCACGCAATATGAGCCCGTCAAACTGGCCTTCAATTCGACCTGTTTCTTCGGAACGGATTGAGATGGCATTGTTTTTTCCAGCCTGTATGAGCCTGTTTCGACGCTCGCATCTTTCTTTATTTTTTAGCCTTCTGTCCCGTCGATGGAGTGCATCTTCAGTAGCTTCCTCCGCGTGACGATCTCCCCAAGCCACTTCTGTATTCAGCCAGTCGTTCGGCGTTTCGGGCCAGTCTGGTTCCGCACCGGGCTTTTTCTGTGCGGTGATATGATTCCCGTAATATGTAAGCCACAGACAGTCCTTTTCGAACGCATCTGCCAACTCCTTTAGCGTTCGCAACTGACGAAGCGGATGCGCAGAACGGGCAAGGTTTCCCTCACTACCTGATATGATGACCGAAAGTCCGGTTGGCCAGTCCACATGCCAGTAGCGACGGACGGTTCGCTCACACAGGCCCGTTTGTAATGCAAGCGCAGGCTGGGTCAGCGGCATTTTTTTGGGCCAGGCTTTCAGCGCATTCTCAATTCGGTCGTAAGATTTCTGTTGTTTGATCGTTGATGTGCGGTGTGCTGCCTCGCGCCGCTTTTGTGTTGTATTCAGGTTCTCGGCACTGAACGGCATGGAAAATCCCTGGATGCCGTAAGCAGGGCAGTGACGGAAGTTCATAAACTTGCAAATGCTGCGAACTGTTGCTTCGACTTCGCTGCCAGGCAAGGGCGCGGGAAATGTTCTGTTGATCTGATGCGCGTAAGCAGAAATTTCCCGCAGATCTTTTACAAGACCTGCGTAACACCACCATCTGACCTGATCGAACAGAGAACAGTTCCGGCCCAGTGACGACGGTTCCCGCTCGGCATATCGCAGCCAGATTTTAGCAGGTTTTTGTATTTTATTCTGCCAGACCGGCATGAGTAATGACACAACATCGCGCAGTTCACTAGGACCAGCCCCGGGCTCTGTTCTCCAGAGAAGTTTCAGGCCCCCAGGCCCTGAGGTATCGGGTAAAGCAGCTCGATTGTTTTGTGAAGGCTCTCTGGGTACGAGGTTTCCGATAAGATTCTCCACGAGACCCCAGGGAGATTTTATGAGACTTTTGTACGGTAGCGGGGTGGCATCAAGCGCAGCAGCCATCAGTTGGTGGGCAAGCCACAGTAGTTTTTGTGGCTTCTGATGGGCTTCATGACCAATATACACGGGACTGCGCAGCGACAAAAAAGCATGGGAACGTCCAGATACTGGATCTTCAACAAGTGTAGGACGGATTTTTGCCGGGATATTCGCAAGATATTCACGAGCGCAGCTGTGATCTATGTCGAAAGTAAGGATATTTACAAAATTATCGGTGTTAAGACATATCCACGGCATTAGAATGCCGTCCTGCAAGCGCATCTGTGAGGAAGATTTTTGCAGGACCGTGCTTCGGATCGTCTGAGATGCCAGAACATATCTTGGACACCGGCCCAGAATTTGTGAACTGAATGTTGCGAACTCAGGACAGAATGCCGAGGCGTTCAGATGCTCGCTGATGGCTCGTGCCGCCCAGAGATTCTCGGACGAGCGATCATGACATGCCAGCGAATCAGAGGGGATCGGTTGGTGATTCATAATAAATCATTATTCGGCTCAAGTTAGCTTATATCATCTTTTCTGTGTGCGTTGGGCGAATAGGAAATTTCGGCGACCCGGCCATAATCCGGGTGCGCTCGAGACTGAACATCAAAAACTACTCCTTTATCTCCGTTTTTTGCATAGGAGGGAGCATGCTGCCCGTGCCTGGGGTGGGCGGCCATGGAGATGATCACGCTGCGTGTCTGATTGACACATACAAGTACGCCATCGGCTCCCTCCATCACTGATATTTCATCACCTGCCACCGTCTGATCCGCATTTCTCCCGAGCAAAAGAAGCCATGATGCATTGTCGATCAAGAGGCGCTTGCCGTCTTTCGTTGTCTCGAAAATGATACCTGCTTCTTCGAACGCCTCGCGTAATTTGCGTAAAACCCGCGCGGTCGGTATGCCGGATTCTGACTCAAACCGCATGATCGTGGCGCGGCCAACTTGGGCTCGTTGCGCGAGATCATCTTGATTCCAGCCTCTCAGGCTCCGCGCTGCCCGGCAATCGCGGCTGAATAGCGGAAGGTCTGAAAGCGACTGAGGTGATTTGCGCATAATGGCTCCAAGAGTCTTTTTATACTGCATCATAGCATATTTTCTTGATAAAAAGAAAAAACAAGTCATAATTAATCAAAAATAAGAGCAGGCAGCATTATCTTAATCGGTTGATCTGCACGTTAAATGTCGTTGATGGGGCTCATTCTTTCGGCCCCGCAGGCTAATGATAAAAGCAGGAGCAAGAACGATGGTGAGTGACCGGAAAGGATCACGTCTGGCACTGGAAAGTCGCGGATTGCTTCGCTATCCGGCCGCCGCAGAATATATTGGCCTTGCCGAGGGAACTCTCCGTAATCAGGTCGATAAGCTGGGGATACGCTCTGTCAAAATCGGTCGGGCCCGATGTTTTCGTATTATGGACCTCGACGATTTTATCGAGCGGAAACTCTGTGAGACTGAACTGAAGATTCAGAGAAGAAGGCGGCGCAGTCGGGGAGAGTGCCTGCTGCTGGAACGCAGTCTGGATATCAGGCCCGTGATTACCTGCCTGATCGCTTTTTTCCGACTCAGGCTCCCCCGAGCAGCGGGTTCCTTCATTTTTTACCCGGTCCGTTAATTGCCTCATAGGCCAACGCCATGGCGGCGAGGTCTTCCGGGTGGGGCTGATAGTAACGATCAAGGGATTTGATATCCTTATGGCCCGTTACGCGGCGGAGTTCGAGCGGATTCGTATAGATCCGTGCGAGACGGCTTGTTGCTTCGTGACGCAGATCATGAAACGTGAGGTCCCGAAGGCCAGCCTTCTTTGTCATTCGTCCGAACCGGACAGAGAACGCGTTTTTGCTGCCCACGTCGAAAACAGGATCGTCTGGTCGCGCTGACACGCGCTGGGTCTGAAGAGTCTGAAGCAGACGGGCGGCGCCCGGTGTCAGTGGACGGATTTCCGGGCCGCGCTCGACGGCGCGATGCATCGTTTTCGTTTTCCCGAAAGACAGGGCGTGCCGGTCGAAATCGACGTCGCGCCAGCGGAGTGTCAGGGCTTCTTCCCGTCGCGTTCCCTGTTCGATGGCGAATCGCACGAAAGCAACATCATCGGGCCAAGGTGACTTAGCCATGATCTCCAAAAGACGTTCATATTCATCGCCGACGAGGCGTCGGTTGCGTTTTTTATCCGCGCCTGCCGGACGCTTGACCGCCGTTGCGGCGGCCGGGTTCTTCGCGAAGGGAACGTCCCATTCCGCGATCGCGTGCTGGCAGATCGCAGCCAACAGATTGAGCCGTTTGACGACTGTAGCGCCGCTGTATTTGTCAGCCAGTCGGTCTCGGAAACCACGGACTGTCGTTGGGGTCAGATCGACCAGTGAAAGCCGTGCGATGTCATCCTGAAGAATGGCGGGGATGTGGCCTTTGCGATCATTATCCCGGGTCTGCATCTCCTCGCGCACATAGCGGTCGACCAGTTCATGGACGGTCTGGCGTTCCAGCGGACG
>Ga0157363_1004519_pt1 | contig 12837 bp, 4 predicted proteins | sample AttsexASBM1_FD_111477 | JGI IMG/M metagenome (GOLD analysis project Ga0157363, IMG submission 111477) | Fungus gardens microbial communities from leaf cutter ant in Ribeirão Preto, State of São Paulo, Brazil - Atta sexdens ASBM1 | ecosystem: Host-associated > Fungi > Mycelium > Unclassified ...
TGTTATTTTGCAAACTCGTTAACTACCTACACCGATAACCGTACATTAATTATAGCGTTCAACATTTCTCTCTCTTTTAACGATCGATAACATTTTCAGGTTTGATTCTCTCTAGATTTCCGCAAAGATTTTTTTATTTAAATCGTTAAAAATATTCTTATAATTGCATTACAATGCATTAGATATAGTATAGAAATTAATTCTTAATAGTGATTGAAATAAATTTGTCCATTGAAAGGTCGAAAATTACATCGTGTGTCGATATAGCCATAATTATGCATAACAACATGAATTGAATTAGATACAGTAAAAAAAAGATAATTACTTTAATAATTATTACTTTGCGTGAAAACAGTTTTTTTAATTCGAACAGTCTCTCAGTTTCTCATCGTGGAAATTTATGGAAATTTAGTTTAAGTTATTTCAAAACAAATTTTATTTTGTCGAAGTGAAATTTATAAAGGAAAAGGAGTTAATCGATTTAAAAAAATTAATAAAAATAATAAAAATTCTTTTATAATATTAAAATTTGTATTTTCTAATTGTATCAATTTAATCTGTATGAAATCTATTTGAAATAAAAATTTATAGATAAGTCAACTGTCGAATAAGAATTTATATGACATGACTGTTAGATGAATGTATATAAATCAAATTTTAAATAAGAAGAATCCTATATTTGATTGACGCGGATCTTTTATTAGTTAGTACATATTTCTAATATGAATTTATAAATTCCGATAGATCCTAAAGTTTTAATTTATTTTTCATAAAGATATATATTATATTATATTTTTGTTAATTGTAAAATTTAATTGATATATATACATCAATATCAAAATTATCATGCAAATCAATAAAATTTTAATATATAAGGATAGCTTATGCGACTATCGATGAAACGATAGTGATAGATCGGATATAAGGGAAATCGGCAATTTGTTGACGTTACCGAGTAGACACAAATACGAGAAAAACGAGCTCATAGCTCGCTATCGTTCAGATAATCCCTAATGCTTACGCAGGAAATTTGTGACCCATTGGACCGGACTCGTGAGGGTGCAAAGCAAATGTTTTCTTTCGATGTCCTCCCTAATGCACACATTTAAGTGTACTCCGTTCGATCTATAACGGCGACGGCCGCAAACTCCGAGCGCATCCTATCGGGACAATATTATCTCGAAAAATATTTAACAGCGATATTTGGGTTTCGATTTTATTTAATGTTACGTCCGCGGCGCGCGAGAAATATTCAGCAAATAAAATGGCACAATTGCTGCAATGATATACAACGATGGTTGTGAACTGTGGAATACGTATACGGCTTCGATGAATCAATTTTCGCAACAAAGGGATTAAATTTTTTTCGGCAACACATGCATTTCACTCGCTAATCCTTAGACCAATTTAGAGAGACTATATATTGTTTTTCTATAAAAATGTGATATTTCTCTATTGATATTTTCTTTTTTAAACTTTGCAAAAATACACTTTTTTCTTTTATCTAGTTGCTCTAGAATGAATTTGTAACGTTTCTCTATCGCTGTAATAAATCATGAGAGTTTCAAGTATTAGGAAACGTAATCCATCGTGAAGTCGAAACTAGATTTACCAGTTTATAGAAGATGTCTTTGATCAGATATATTTAAAATGCTTGCATTTTATTTATTCTTTCTATTTATTTTTTAACCATGTTATTTATCTCAAAGGGATCATAACTGATTACGTTGTGATATGCAATTAATAAAAATTCTAACAGTATATATATATATATATATATATATATATATATATATGTGTGTGTGTGTGTGTGTGTGTGTGTGTGTGTATCTATATATATCATTGTATTAAAAATTAATTTATTAATCGATTTTATATGATTCTTATGTACATAATAAACTGTTGTATGGTTCTTTTTGTACTCAAAGAAAAACATAGGTGGTAGCAACTATAAAGATGACAACTATACAAGTTTTATATGTACAATTAATTTATAAAGTATTTTGTAGTTGCAATAATCCAATAATTATAAAATAGTTTATTTAATGTGCACAGTACAGTGTGTACAGTAATGTTACATATGTATAAAATTTGTATATTAATTGCCGTTATTGTGTCTTTGTCTTTTAGTATAATATGAGACACTAGAAAGGATAAATTAATTATAATTCTTCTGCTTTTTTGTGATTACTACTTATACTTGATATATATTTCAGATTTTAAAATTTATTTTCATCAATTATATACAATTTGATTATTATATATCTTTTCGATAGATTTTTTCGAAGCGAAAATCAGGTAAAAGGCTCATTATCGCGATTGGCGTACAAGTATATCATCGCAAAAAGGAGAAAGTTCTACGCGTCCGAGAGAGCTTATTTAATCGCGATTGCTATCGATTTTCCGTACCAACTATGCCTCAATGGCGCGGTTAGTCGCGACGAGTCCGAGATCCTGCGGAAACTGCGACGAGATTCTGACGATAAAACAGCGGGCTACGCCGATGCCTTCAATCATGTATGAAGTGATGAACGTTTACAGTATTGAAAGGCATGCTTCCACGGCGCGGACGCTATAACTCGTACCTTGCCATTAATATAATCTCGTATAGATCGTTTTAAAATTCTTCGTTACGAGATGAAGCGAAGAAAGAGTTGGGCTGTTACTGCGGATCAATTCAATAGTATCGCTCGCGACGTAAATTGATTTGCGATTAATCGTGCCGCTGTAAAGTCCGAAAATATGATATTGCGTACACGATTTGTCGGTACTCTGCGTTAATTTGTATCTGATATATACCATTTTTTGAGTCTCGATTTGAGCTTATTAATTTTTACAGAATTGTTATCCGAAGATCAGCACAAATTTTTTGCAATTAATTGCGTAATTATAAAGTTTAAAAATACGATATTATATGTTAATTATTTTATGCATTACATCTTAGTTTTAATATTCTATTCATATTTCTCGTTGCTTACAAGAGAAATTGATTATCCGCGAGAAATTGATTAATTAAACTTTTAGAAAGAAAGAATTGCCTGTTATTTGTAATCCAGAATAATTATTTTGTGCGGGTTAGTTTTGGTTTTCCTATTTCACATGATCGTTATTTATAAGTGTATAATAATATCACAAGTAGAATTAATTTTGTTGAATTAATAAAATCACTGTAAAAGAAACATATTTATTGCACATACAGTTTAAAATATAAAATATTGTAAATTAATTTCTCTGTTGGTTACTCTGTTAATTAACTTTTTTATTTAATTTTGCTTTAATAATATAATTTTTATGTACATGCATTTATTACATTATGATTGTTTGAAGGATTGGTAATATTCAAATATCATGTTTATATTATCTTTTATATTTATATCATACATTCATTATATGTATATATAATTATTTCTAATCTATCTGCTTTTAAAATTTAACTGAAACGCTAGATCTATTAATATTATTGTAATTTGCATTCATCGTCATTAAATGCACACTTTTTTTTACCCTCAAGAAAAGCGTTTTAGCACAAACAGTTATACATCCCGCGCAAGCACTAACAGCCTAATGTGCGATAGAAACGCGCGGAGGAAATCCGGTGCGTTCCCGGCGGAACGCGGAACGCGTGAATCCAGCGTGATCGCGTGCGATCTCTCGATCCGTAATGAAAATTCCCAGCTGCATTGATATGCATCTACAAGATTCCGACTGAACTCGCTCCCGGCGTTCATTTTGTGCGATTTCAGGACTTTCCGCCGGAATCTCGTAAAAGCGAATTCTTCACGATCGCTCGCATCACCATACTGTCCTCTCGGGACTGCTTCCCTTGATGCATCTAGAGCGCGATGGAATCCATTTCGCAGGTGTAATATTTCAGGACAAGTTTATAGCTTTTAAGAACTGTCCGTCCTGTTTTTCACTGTCGAATTCGTGATAAAAAAATTATTATTAAAGTTTAAGGGATAAAACATAAGAAGTATATACATCGATGGTTCCACGCTTTCTTTTATAAATTATACACTTTCTCATTATTCCTAAATTAATTTTGGTAAATGTTCACTTTACTTTAGGAGATGCTCTTCCAATGACATTAACCTTGATATATGTTGTCCTGATCCTGACCTCTAACAAGTTTTAGTCGTCACTCGTTATTCATTAAAAATTATTAACAATCAAAATTCGTAATTATATCCCCAATTTGCAAAATCGGATGACGCTAGGCAGGAAGGGGGGAAGATATGGGGTAGACCTTGCTTCGCATAGAAAATCATTACATAAGCAGAGAAAGGTCGGGTAGTGAATATTGTATATGACAGAAAAATGAGACGTGATTTTTTTAAATCCCTTTTTATTAATATCTTTTTAATGAATAACGAGCAACAGTTAAAATCTGTTGGATCCTGTCACTCAGGGTCATGATCTTGTCATATGTCAAGGTCAAGATTATTGGAGAAGCATCCCTGGAAGTAAACTTAATTTTTAATAAAGTCTTATATAAAAATATACATTATTTTTATCACATTAACGATTAATTTTTTGATAAATATATTAATTTTAACATATTTTCATTCAAAACAGAAATCCATTTAATTTTATTTAATTTTTAAATCAAATGGAAACATGGAACGCATAGAAAAACAATGGCTATTTTGGCAATAATTATTATTTGAGAACTATGACTGTTTTATTTATATTAAATAACAGTCACTTGCTTTGCTCAAAAGAATAATCACCTGTGAATCTTGTTTTTAATAGATGTTTTGGCCTACTCCAACAAATAATACCCGAATTATTCAACAGTGATTGTAGATCGAGAATTTTTACTAATCGACCTCGAATTTTGTTCGGAGCATTTAATATGCGACTGATCAATTTATTTCCGAGATTCACAATGTTTTCATTTAATAAAAAAGCAAACCGGATCAAAACACGACATCGAGGACTGATAATTCCAATTTAAAAAAAAGAGCGATTGCAGAGCAGCGAGGCGCGAAAAAAATAATTCGCCAGCATATATTTCGAGCATGCAAATCTCGTTTTTGCTGGCATCACCCAGTACACTCGAAACAATGAGTTTCGGTGATCAATTCAAAAAAATACTCCCGGGATTAACCAGCGCTCTTGGCTACAGTTGAAACGAATATCGCTCGCGGGGCGGTAATTATATGAACGATTTCTGGAATCGGCAATTTATGACGAGCAAATAGTTCACTATAATTACTACTTTAAATCATTGTTTATCGCTATTACCACGTTATAGCGCGATGTAATCGTGTTTACCATAAATTCCTCCTACAACAGTATCCGATCCAATTAATTTCGAGAATTGGCTAATTACTACACAAATTACACTGCTCTTCATCTCTCTCCTCGAATCGCGTTACGGCGATATACAGGTTATCGATTATCAACGTTGCTGACTGATTATTTCTGGGCTATCATTACACAAACGTAAACCAAAAAAAAATATCTCTTTTTAATTTTCGTCTCCTACTAATAAAGATAATTTCTATTATCAAAATTGCTATTTTCTCTCCACCTCTCATTCTTCTCTTTAATTTATAATTTAAAAAGATAATTTTGGAAAAATTATTATTTTCATTTGTATTTCATTTGCAATGTAATGAATATCTATAATAATTTATATTCAGTTACTTACTTTTTGTTTTCAAGAACGATAATTTTTTAGAAATACAAAAATTCTAAGATAATGAAGGATATTTTTTCTAAGAAAAAGAGAATTATACATATTTGTGTTTAATCAAATAATTAATTGTAATTATTTATAACAATATGACATCGGTTTTATGCTGAATATATGATAAGCATACGTTTTATCTTTTGAGTTTTATTAATGTACCAAGATTTTCGGTTCGGCCTTCCATCTGGAATATAAATTTACTTGGACGTTCCACCTCTTGCCAAAAAATAATTAAGACGTTCGATTAAGATATAAGATGCAAGTATAATTCATATTTGACAACGCGCCGTATTCTCGTGGATGATTTTTAACGGCGATACAATACGTATATATCTCGCGCAACGTCAACGATTATGTATTATATGTTGGGTGGTGTCTTCTCGATCGCGATTGGCCGTAAATTATACGGTTGCACGACCGCATATGGCCACGCTGATTGCACTCGCCTCAAGTCCGTCCCGACGGATATGTTTAATTCCATACTCGATAATGCAGCATACGTAATTAAATTGCCGAGTTTCACTGCTAATTAATAACTATTGTATCCGTGCACCCTTGTTGTCATTAACACGTATCGCGTGTATATTCAGACGCAACCAGGTTTCTATTTCCGATAATGAAGTGTATTGTATGTATTTTGTAACTCTTCTGTCCTGTATAAATGTTAATTGATGGCGAATTTGATCTAGTAATATGTATCACTAGATAAAATCTTTTAATTACTTCTAATAAATTAATTATATATTTATTATAGAAGCAGCTTTAGAAAAATAAAATAAAAGCAAAAATTCATTTGCACGTATAATATTCCTTCCTATTTTAAATTTATTCATTGTGATATATAAAAATTTTCTTATATTTATCCATTTTAATTAGAAAAGTTTAGTCAAATATATAACAAGGCTTTTCAGGCGATTATCAGAAGATTGATCAGGAAAAGATCAATAGAATATGCAAAGAAGTGTACGCGCCAGAAGGGAAAAATGCAATTATACTGGCTAGTTAAGAAATTCTCCGATGACAGCCCGATGGAAACATTGGCCCGGAATCATTGTCAACTTATAACGATGTAATCATAAAGCTGATCCACTAACGATCGGATCGTGTTTCTCGGAGATGCTGGTTCACGAACAATGAGACGTGTATTTTCTTTCCGGCCATAATCAAGCAATGAAACTGTGGCGACTCGCCACAAAATCTGCAGATTATGTCGTCTATAAACTTCCTTTCAAACCCAACTTTCCTTGTTTGGGCACCGTCCCTCTCTTTATATTAGCTCTATTTCTATGCGTGGGTAGACCATAGATTTGTTTCGCGTGACCCTTAAGCTATCGCCTGATCGCGATGAATCGTTGTTATACGATTAAAACAAAGCGGTATATTAGACATGCTGTCGTGTATGAAGAATAATGCTCATGAATTACATTCCTGTTGGAATGTATTGCAAATTGATTTTACGAATTAATACTTCATTTAATACGTTATTTATCGCTACATTTTACGATATAAATTCCATGACGAAAAATAATCACCGATCACTATTTTTCAATAATAAATATAAAAAATTTGTGCACGATAGGCAATTAATAGATGATAACTTATCTAATAACAGCAGTAAAATCTACAAATCTATTACAATATTGAGTACTGTAATAGTAATCAATTTTGTATATGATATAATAAAAGTTACATATTACATCAATGTTTATAGATTTTACTCGATAACAATCATAATTTCAAAATCGAATGAAAGTTTTGTCGAAATCTCGTCGAATCGTCTTATCGATGGCGGCGCGGCTTATTATCCTTCAGATATTAGACTGGAGGCGATAACTTATTCGCGGCAAGGCTGGGTTATCGGGTACTGTCACTGGTTCGCGGTGGTAGGATATTGTTTTTAGGCTGCGGTTTTGCCCCGGCAGGCTCTCTCTTCCTCTCCCCTCTCTTCTCACTCCCTCATACTCTCCTGGGAAATTGGACCTGGAGCTGCGCAGGCAGCACTCGCTCGCCGCTCATTTATTACCGTTGCTTTACCTCTGGGTGGCCAAATTTACCAAACGCTGCGGTTCGACCTCCGAATGCGCCCGCCGTGTACACCGCCACCGTCGCGGTGGACGACGTCGTTCGGCGTTACATGGTTGAAAACTGAACGACGAATTGGCGCATCGCTCGCCAACCCAGCTCCGCAAGGCAGAAAATATTTCGGATTAGCACGCCTTTTCATTCGATTTTGCGAAGCAATGAATCGGAGATTGTTTTGACGAACATAATTAATTTTCGCTATTACCGAGAATCAGTCATTAACGTTAAAATATTTTTAACAGAGATCAAATACAATTTTTAATAAAAAAGCTGTACGTGTGAATTGATTGATTAGTAATTATTTGAAAAATAAATTAAAAAATTATTTAAAAAGTTATTAAAATTATTTTAACAACAACATAGTTAAATTGCCTGAATGTATTAAAAAAAAGAATTATATGAAATATATAGTATTATAATTTTGATTTTTTTCATCTGGTAGAAAATTGTTTTTTCTTATTTAAAAAAGTAATCCGAAATATCGTTTCCGCAGATTTGGTTTTGACAAGAGTTATTCAATTCCGACAAAGGGAAATCGATAAATCTCCTCTTCTGGATTCTCTATTCTCTTTGGAAGAGAGAATGCACTGTCTTTCGAAGGACACGACAAAATCTGCAGATAAAAGCGAACAATAGATGCGTGTCTTTCCTCGTGGAACGATTAAAATCAACGTGAAAATTCTTCAATACGATTTCTGTAATATTCTCCAATTATTCCGTTCTTTGTTTGTAGGGATTAAAGACAGAAACGAGCAGTGGTCACTTCGAACGGTTCTTCAAACATCAATTAGTCGAAAAACAAATACAGAATAAAAAATGCGAACGGATATAAGGAGTAACAGTTGAAGTTGAATCCGTGAGAAATGATATTATTTTTCCTTTTGTTAAAATAAAATAAAATGTTGCAAATAGATAAAAATTAATGTAAACAATTGGTATATAAACAAACAAATTTCAAATTTCAAATTTCATAATATATCATCGTCAATAATATCATACATTAAGCGTTATCTGTGATCCTATGTTCTTCTACAAAACGCTAAGAGCTGCTTCTTTTAATTTAATCTGACATTCGCGTATGCATTTCACATTTTTCATATTTTTGACATTATTTTGTTGAGTGTAATAACGCAAGGAAGATCTGCACGTATTTATAACACTCTTCGAGGAATTCTCATTTAACACGGGGAAATATCAAGAATCTCACAAAGGTGGAAATGTCGGCAGACATAGGAAAAATGTGCTTGCGCGAAGCTGCGGCGCGCGAAGATGAGAACACCAGCGATGTATCTTCATCGTCGCGTTCCCGCTCTTTCGCGAAGCTACTCTGCGTCTTCCAATCATGGAATCAGGAAAAATAAGAAGGTGTAGCCAGGTCGGATGGGAAGACCTTTAGAGATGCATCTTGCTTATCAAGCGACAAATGCGCACCTTTCATTTCCATTTATTCTCATATGACTTATAATTCATTTTCATTTAATTCAATAGATCTAAAAGAGCTTCCTTTTTTTGCTTTCAATAGATTAATTTAGACATCAGCATCATGAATGTTATATTTATAAAACTAACAATAATTCAACATTACTAAATATCTAACGTTTAAGGAAAGGATTACAGAGAAAAAAATAAAGGAACCAATGCACAGAACGCATATATAAATACCTTATTATTTTCTTTTATTAAAAATGATTGATGAGTTACTTTTACTAATGCACTTTATATATGAATTAAGTAAGCTTGAATTCTGCACAAAAAAAGAAAATCTTGAAACTTTTATCTATGACTTTTTTTACATCTATGAATGTTACAATTGAAGAAATAATGCAGATATAATATATGTTGAAACAAGATCGTTTATTAAATCCTACAAAATTAAGTTTAAAAAATTTACCTAAAGAAGAATCGATATAACGATTCAGTTACTATACTACTTCATTCATGTCTATATGATTTGGCAAATTTGGCAATTATATCATTCGATAGATCAAAGTTTCAGCTCTAAGAATCCATTTTTTACTATAAATTACAGTGATTTTTGGTAGAGTTATGAGCAATCAAAGTAAATATATTCCTTTCATTTAATTCGCGATCTCAAAATTTCTAAGGAACATAAAAAAAACCTATTTTATAAAAAAAAAAATTTAAACTTTTTAGAAAATCGAAAATTTTCCTAAATTCCTTTTGGGCATATGACAGATCTATAAAATGAAGAAATTTTCCATTTTATCTAACTCATAGTTTTCTATATGTAAAAATTACTAAACTTACAGAAACTCAAAAGGATAATGACTTTTCAGAAGATTTTTAATTTTTGTGTGTGTTTTAAAATTCTTTTTTAAAATTTAAATTTCATTAATTTTTAATGAAGTTACAGCTATTTGAACTTTAAATTGTAGCGTTGTAAGCTTTTGTTTCCAATGTATGTAAACCATCCGAAAAAGATTAATATATTTTATTATAGAAATACGTCCAATGATTTTGAATATGTTGCAGATCAATGCTAAGAAAATAGGACACGAAATATCGAAGAAGATATTGAACGATTATTTGCGGGATCATGGCAAACTTCAAAATAGGAACAAGCCGTTCCGCTTGTGTGTATGCTATCAGAGCTCGTGTGTTTATTCTCCTCTTCCGCCGCATTTTATATATTCTTCTCGCGCGGCAGAACTGGACCGGAAAAATATGATGGTCGATAGAAGATGGACGCAACGCGAGTAACAAACCGAGTTCTCGAACACGAAGTCTGGCGCAACGGATATATTCGAGTAGATCGAAAAGCAACCAAACACACGCATGTTCTAGTAGATATCTCGATCTATCAGTTACTATCAGTAGTATTTCTTCAGACTTTTCTTATATGAAAAGAAAAAGAAATATATACACAATTTCTTTTGTATTGTAAAATCTAGTGAAATATTTTTTGCTTTTCATTATATTATATGTAATATAATTTATTGTGCAACATTATTTTAACGAATCATATTGTATGCATTTTTAAAATACAATGTATAATATTAAAATACAATGTACAAAAAGAATTATAAATTTCTGTTAAAAAAACATAAAAAATTAAAAGATATTAAAATTAAAAGATATTTAGATATATTTTTTGTTTTCCTTTTTCTATTTTTAAATTATAAAATAATTTCAAGTTCTTCTATTTTCTTTTACTCGACATTCTTAATAAGCTTTGAAATAAAGCATAGAAATGGAAAGCGTGAATTTTCTATTTAATAAGCAAAATGCACTTACAAAGACCTTATTTGACTTTATTAACCGCATCTCCTTATTTTTTGTAATTTTTCACGATTTTCTTATTTCGTTTCGACAATTTTCTTTAAAAAAAAAATGACGAATCTCATCATTAGATTTTCATTGAAATGAGAAGCTGATGTGCTCGATGCCGTTAATGTTTCAAAGCTGAAACGAGCAGTTTGATTTATATTGCGTAGATCGAGCAAATGGAAGGTGCAGAAAAAAGTGCGGAAAAAATACAGCGACAGTGCACGGAATGCAGATATGAAATGCCTAGCTATGGTTTTCTCTTATTAAAGGTGACTGTAAATTGCTCGTGTTAATACACTTTATGTATGGGCGTGAAGATAGCTTGATTTTGCAAAAAAAGAAAGTCTCGAAATGTTTTCCATCTGACTTTTTAATTCCACAATTGAAGAATGCAGTTAATACGTAATATGTTATAAAACAGTTTATTAAATTCTACTTAAAAAATATAAAAGTTTAAAAATCTGTAAGAGAGAATGAATGAAGCACTAAGAAAAATGTCTGATTGGATTAATTGAAATTCTGGTTGAAAATAGACAAATCAAAATTTTCTAGTTAAATCTATTAAAATTCTAATTAAGAAATCTGGAATTCTAACTGATATCGAAATTTTGGATCGTTTATTTTCAACCAAACATTTTTCTCAATAAAAGATATATTAAATTGAAGACAATGAAAATTATCTTACTTAGAACTTAGTTCTTTATTATTTTAAATTTTATTATTTATGGAATTTTTATTATTATAATCACAAATACAAGTATTAATACGTATTATTAACGCAATAATACTTGTATTGATGTTTGTCACATTTGCTGCACCACGTGTTTAGAGTATTTTTTACACTTGAAGTCATATTATCTTTATTTAATGTATTTTTGAGAATTATATAATGCAACACAAATTGAAGTTCAGTCAACAAAAACCGTTCAGTTCCATATTTTCACGAAAATGACTTTTCTACAATAATAAAATTTAACATACCAAGTATTCCATATCTATTAGTATAAAAAACAGATAACTTTGAATAAAATGATTCTTATATATTCTTAAAATTCGCATAATATACTTGGCAATACAATTTTTTATTAATACTATAGTTAATTTTGAAAAATAAAGCCGATTTTTGCAATAACCCCTTGAATTACTAAGAACAAAAAGAATATTTATTTATAATATTATCACTATTACTACTCAGATAACGGTATTTTTTTGCGATCATAAATCGGATATCGTATAGTATATTCTCGCTAAGTGGAAAGAGGTTGACCGGTCAAGAATTATTGAAGGACTCGAACGGCGCGAGAGGGTGGTATAAGAAAAAAATACAGCGACAGTTCACGAAACGTAGATAGCAGCCGGCTTCACCTATCGCTCGCTCGTAGTCGCAGGCTATAACAACGCGAAGGAAGGGTGGCCAAGAAAGAGGTTTGAATCTGTATTAGAGGGAAAGAAAGAATGAATGGCGTAAAGACAAGCGTAGAGAAAAGGAGAGAAGGAAAAAGTGCGAACCGAAGGTAGTCTACGAGAGAAACAGCGAGCAGAAAATATACGACCTCATAATTCCCTTCTAAACATCGCTAATTGCAACGCTGACCCTCTAAATTTGAGATGTTATCTGTTCGCTCGAAATAATTCTTCTCCTTTTCTCAATCCTTCCTTCTTTCATTGTTTTCTTTTGACTGCTTACATCAGCTTGTTTCAAAGAAAAAATCGACGCAAAGCATGGAAGTTGAAAAATTGTTAAAGAAGATAAGACTAATAACAAAAAA
>Ga0157363_1004520_pt1 | contig 12837 bp, 16 predicted proteins | sample AttsexASBM1_FD_111477 | JGI IMG/M metagenome (GOLD analysis project Ga0157363, IMG submission 111477) | Fungus gardens microbial communities from leaf cutter ant in Ribeirão Preto, State of São Paulo, Brazil - Atta sexdens ASBM1 | ecosystem: Host-associated > Fungi > Mycelium > Unclassified ...
AAAATGATTTATTTGTAAAACAAGAAAAATATGTGTGGAAGGTTAGAGAAGTGGGATTTTTGGGAGTAATAATAGGGGAAGATGGAGTGAGAATAGAGAAGGAAAAGGTTCAGGAAGTGATAGAGTGGCCAGTGCCAAAGAGTGTGAAGGATGTATAGAAGTTTTTAGGGTTGGCAAACTATTACAGACAGTTTGTCAAAGATTTTGTGAAGATAGCAAGGCTGTTGCATGAGATGACAAGGAAGGAAATAAAGTGGAGCTGGGGAAAGAAGCAGCAGAAAACATTTGAGGAGTTGAAAGAAAAGTTCACAACAGAGCCAGTCCTGGTGACACCAGACCTAGATAGAGAAATGAGGGTAGAGGCAGATGTATCAGATTTTTCCACAGGAGGAGTATTGTTGATGAAGTGTGAAGATAAGAGATGGAGGCTAGTTATCTGTATTTACAAATTGTTGAATGAAGTAGAAAGGAATTATAAAATTCATAATAAAGAGATGTTAGCAATTATTCGATGCTTAGAGGTATGGAGGCATTTCTTAGAAGGAGCCAAGGATCAGTTTGAAATATGGATGGATCATAAAAACTTGGAATACTTCATGAAGGCATAGAAGTTAAATCAAAGGCAGGCTAGATGGGCCTTGTATTTGTCAAGATTTGATTTTGCTTTGAAGCATGTGGCTAGCAAGAGTATGGGATGAGCTGATAGTTTGAGTAGAAGAGCAGATTGGGCAAAAGGAGTATAGAGAGATAACAAAAATCAGGTAATGTTAAAAAAAGAGTAGTTAGAGATTAGAGCAATGGATAGAAAACAGTGGTTGATTGAAGGAGCTGAGGAAGAGATAATAGAAAAAATTAAAAAATCAGAAGTAAGAGATGATGAAGTGATAAAAGCAGTAGAAGAAATGAAGAAGGCTGGGGTTAAAGTATTAAGAAATGAGGAATGGCAGATAGAGGATGAGTTAGTATTAAAAGAGGGAAAGGTATATGTGCCAAGGGATGAGAAGTTGAGAGTGGAGATTATTTGGCTTTATCATGATACACCAATAACAGGACATGGAGGACAGTAGAAGACAGTAGAACTGATCACTAGGAACTATTGGTGGCCAGGAGTCACAAAGGAGATGAAGCAATATGTGGAGGGATGTGATCAGTGTCAGAAGATGAAGAATAGGGCAGAGATGCCAGCAGGAAAACTAAGACCTAACAAGGTATCAGAGAGATCATGGCAACATATATCAGTGGATTTTATTACAAAGTTACCAGTGTCAAAAGGCTATGATTCAATCTTGGTAGTATGTGATAGGTTTTTGAAAATGTCACACTTTGTGGTGGCAACAGAAAAATTAACAGCAGAAGGGTTAGCAAGGTTGTTCAGGAATAATGTGTGGAAGTTGTATAGGTTGCCAGAGAGTGTGATTTTGGATAGAGGGCCTCAGTTTGTAGCAGGATTAACAAGGGAGTTGAACAAAATGTTGGGGATAGAAACAAAGTTGTCTATGGCATATTACCCACAGACAGACAAACAGATGAAGAGGATAAATCAGGAGCTGTAGCAGTACTTAAGAATGTATATCAATTATAGACAGAACAATTAGTCAGAATGGCTGGCAACAGCAGAATTTGCATTCAACAACAAGGTACATACAGCAACAAAGTCATCACCATTTAAGGTCAATTATGGGAGAGAACCAAGAATGGGCTTTGACATTGAAAAAAAGGGGAAGAATGTAAAGGCAGAAGAATTTGTGAAGGAGATGAAGGATAGACATGAGGAGGCAAAAGCAGCATTGGTAAAGTCACAAGAGGAAGTAAAGAAATAGGCAGATAGAAATAGAAAGAAGGCAAAGGAATATAAAGTGGGAGATAAGGTGTTGATTAGTACAAAAGATTTTCCGATGGAGTTGGTGAAGAGAGTGACAAAGACATTGACAGAAAAGTATATTGGACCATATATGGTCAAGAAAATCATATCAGAGAATGCGATAGAATTGGAGTTACTAGCGTTGTTAAGAATACACCTGGTGGTGAATGTAAGGAGAATAGTGAAGTACTGAGAGCAGGTAGAAGAGCAGAAAAAGATACCACCATCTTCTATTGAAGTAGCCAGTGAGAACAAACATGAAGTAGAAAAGATTTTGGATAGAAGAGAGAGGAGGGGGAAACCAAAGTATTTAGTAAGATGGAAGGGATATACAGCAGAGGAAGATACTTGGGAGAGGTTAGAAAATTTGAAGAATGCAAGGGACTTAGTAAAAGAATTTGAGAAGGAGATAAGAGAAGAAGTAAGACAAGTAGAAAAGAGAAAAGGAAAGCAGAAGAAAATAGAGGTGGAGTTGAATCCAGAAGTGGAGGAGTTCAAGAGGAGTGAGTTACTGGGGAAGTATATGGCGAGAATCTTGTTTGGATGGGATAATAAGAAATTTGAGGACAAATATTTGAAAAAATCAGAGAGAAATTAGGTAAGATGGAAAGGGAAGGAAATAGGAGAAGAAGAGGCAAGTTTCTCTGGAGTAGGAACCTTAAGAGGGGGGTACTGTTATGATACATGTGAGGACTAATCTTTTTATTTTTCTTTTATCTATTTTTCTTGAATTTATATTTCTTTTCTTTTGAATTTCTTTTTCTTTTTTATTGACAATGAAGAGGCATGTGACTGTGGTCACATGAAATATCACATGATGTGAGGTCATAGGCCTAGAGTGGACTAGAACAGACTAGAAGGATGACATCAAGGAGCATGTCAACAGCATGTCAACCTTATGATGTACATATGGTGCACTCATGGACGATACATGAACATTAGGATAGGAGTAATTATTAGTAGCACAGACCATGTGTAACTTATATAAATAGGATAGCAATTCGGTAGAGACTTCTTGTCAAGTTCTCTTATGATTCCCACATCGATAGCCTACTTTGAGCTTTACTTGCTTGTGTAATTATTGGACTTTGTATCTAGTGGTTGCTACAACAGAAGACTAGATATCTGAATTGTTACATCAATGCCATGGAGAGATGTTGTAATGATCATACTGCCATGAGAACATATCTTTAGAATGAGTAGACTTGATATATGACAGTACTTCAGAAATCTCAGAATGATATTGTTATGACCTTAGCTTTGGAGCTCAGGTTGCACTTAGGCAAAGACTTGAGTAAAGAGTAAAGGAATATGCAATTGGTAAAGTGTAAGGGTACAAGAGTATGTCTATGCTATATATATGAGTAACTATGAGGAAACAGTCCATAATACATAATGCAAACAAGTCATAAGACATGAGGAGGAAGCAAGGAAATAACACCTACTATATGAGGTGCTGACTGAGACTACTGTGGCACAGCTGATCATGTCATCATTACCCTTGACCCTAGTTCATGCTGAATCCATGAGGCATCAATTGTAACAATATATTATTTTCAGCATTCATGTCCTCATGAATTAAATCAATACCTCAAGTTCTCCAACTACATATGTTGCCACTATTTTCTTGTTAGGACCAATAATTACTTGTCCTTGATTGTCAATGGCTATGAAATAGGGTTTATGTGGTGGTCTTCCTTGAAACATTGTTATAGGATAACTATTTCATAACGTTTCAGTATTATGCTTATCGTCCACCAATGCCATTGCTACTTCTTTCCAAAAATCAGAATTTTGTTCTCCTCTGGATCGAAGTGATTGATAATGTGGTGGTGGTTTGAACAGTCTTGTTTGTGTTGGGGAGCAGATAAATTTCATGTACTTCATCAAATTTTCAACTTCGTCTTGTATAAAACCTGACTTTGTCATTGTTGATATAGATGTGGACATCTTGTATGACTTGATTAATATGACTTCTTCTTCTTCTATTCTTCTATTTCTTGATTCTTATCTCCGTTCTTCTTTCTTGTACAATTCTTGTATCTCTCGAATATTGTTATTTACATATTGATTTCCTTGTTTCTTGTAATTGTTTAATTCATCAGCCAGCATTCTCTGGATTTGATACACCTGATCTTTCATGTTATTTTGGATTAGATATTGTAGATCCTCTGATATTCCAAGAATGTTTGTAGCATTCATTGTCCTGTTGTTAATACTTGCTTTCAGAATTGTTTCCTCTATCTCCATGATTGTTGTGTTGGTTTCTCCAGCTATCTTCATCATGTCTTGTACTTGCTTCTGCACATCTATCATCACCTCCAGTCCTTTTAATGTTTTGTAATACAGTCTGGTCCAATCATCTCGTTTCTTCTTGAATATTTTGGCCTTGTCCATGTTGTTCAACTTCCTGGTGATATAAGGGTTGGGAGAGGTTGGCACAGTCATATAGTTGTTGGTTACTTGAGAAGACATTGCTTTGAAAATCGAGTTATATTGTGAATTGTTGAAATAGGATTTTATCCCTTCTCCTTACAGGTTTCAACTTGAAATCCTCATCCAATAATCTTCTATTGCTTCTTTTGCATGAGACAATCCTGTTTCTGCAATTCATTGATTGTGTTTATCCCCATAATCTTTCCAATGTACCAGGTATTGTGTTCCTCTTCTATATTTCCTATGTTTCCGAACTTCTTTGACTTTGTATTCTTCTTCTTCATTAATAATTGTAGGTTGAGGTGCTGATTCCATGTGTTGTCCTTGATAATGGGGTTCTCTTGTTATGACTTAAACTCTGTGTTGAGTAAAAGACATACTTTTGTATTGAGTAACATAAGAGAACTCAATAGAGAACTCCATACAGAAATATCTATCTTATATACTAAACTATGATGGTCCATGCTACTACTTTCCTAGCCTACCTTAAAGACCATGTGTTTGCCTGAAGGCCAACATGTGTTCTACATGTTGTTATGATGTCATCTTTCCAGAATCTTCTATATTATTTCTTCATGTCACATGAGTGTGTGACTTCTTTGACTGTGTCACACTTTGTCTTCTTTGTCTTCTACTCTTCAATAAAAAATAAGAGAAAATAAAAGAAAAATGAAAGAAAATAAAATAGAAACTAAGTCTATCATCTTCAATTCTGACATTTCTACACCTTGTTAGCAGGTCTTCATTGAACACATTGTGTATCATCCATCCTTCTGGAAGTTTGAGCTGAAATGCTTCTTGACTAATCTCCTTCATGATCCTAAAGGGTCTATATCTTTTCTGGTCAAGCTTCTTCAAGGGTTAATTCAAATAGATGTTTTTAGCTTCCAACCATACATTGTCTCCAACTTTTAACCCTTGAGAGTTCCTTCTCTTCTTGTTGAATTGCTTCTTCATATTTCCTTGTGTTATCTCTATTGATTTCATAGCTTCTTTCCAACTTCTTTGTAGTCCTATGAGGAATTCTTCTAGTCTTGGAAACTCTATTTGTACCATGAGATTTTCTTTCCATAGGTATCTTTCAAAATTGAGTTTGAATGGTGTCTGTCCTATTGCAGCATATTTCTTGTCATTATACGAAAACTCTGCAGCTGCTAACTATTCTGTCTAATCGTCTTGTTGATGATTGACATAATGTCATAAGAAGGTCCTCACTTCTTGGTTAATCCTCTCTGTTTGTCTGTTTGTCTGAGGATGGTATGTGGTCGATAGTTGTCTAGTGGTTTTGTCCATCTACATAGACTATTCTATCGTCTTTCCAAGCTTGTCCATCTTCTTTCTTTAGTTCTTGTATCACCTCTTGCTCTTTTGTTCTGTTTCATCATATTTCCTTCAGTAACTCCATCTTCTCTATTATGCTGTTTTTTCTTAATATTGTAATTTCAGCTATTGTTCTTTTTTTCCATAGTTTCTCTTTGAGGATCTAGATGTCTTTATTGTCCTCTTGTGTGTTTACCTGATCTTTTCTTGATAGAATATCTGCCTTTGTGTTCATCTTTCCAGGTATATATCATAATGTGAAATTGTAATCTTGTAACTTTAGGTACTACCTGGCCTATTATCCATTTAACTTGTGGGGTTCTCTGAAATATTTCAGATTTTTGTGGTTCATTCAAATTTCAAATGGATTTACAGTATCCAGTAAATATTGCCTCTATTTGGATAGTGCTTCCACAATTGCCAGTAATTCCTTGTTATAGATCTCATAATTTCTTTCTGATGGTTGCATTGTCCTGGACAAGAATGCTATCAGTTTCCATTTCCCTTCTTATTCTTGAGACAGTACTCCTCCAATAGTATGTCCTGAAGTATCAGTTTTTACCCTGAATTTTCCTTTTCTTTTTGGAAGAGAGAGTACTGGTTGACTCGTTATCTTTTCTTTTAGCTTCTCAAAAGCCTCCTGGTATACTTCAGTCCATGTCCATTTCTTTTTTCCTTTTAGCTTGTTCAATGGTTTTGCTGTATAACTGAAGTTTTGAATAAATCTTCTATAGAAATTTGTAAATTCTAAGAAACTTTCCACTTTCTTGACCTTTGTCAGTGTCTTCCATTCCTTGACTGCTTTGATCTTTTCTTGTTCCATCTTGACCTGTCCTTTTCCAATGACTACTCCTAATATTAGGATCTCTTCCATGTTAAAATCACATTTTGACTGCTTGAAACACAAATTGTGCTTCTTTGCAATCTTCAGGAATCTGATTGTTCATTCTTCTAATTCCTTCATGGTTTTGGCTGGTATAATGAAGTCATTCATGTAGTTTGCCAACACTCCTTCGTGAAGTAATTCTCAGAAGATACTGTTCATCATTCTTTAGAATGTCCCTGGTAAGTTACATAATCCGAAATACATAATCTGTGGTTCAAATAACCCCTTGTTTGTCAGAAAAGCCACTTTCTATTCATCACCTTCTTTGATTCGAACATTGTTATATCCCCAAATAAGGTTGAGTTTATTGAAATATTTGGCTTCCTTCAATTTATCAATTACTTCTCCAATCAAGGGTAGTGGTGTCTTGTCTTTTATGGTGACTTGATTTAATTTCCTATAATATTGAACCAGCCATAATGAGCCATCCTTCTTTGAAATATAAAAACACGGTGCTGCATATCTTGACTTTGATTCCACTATCAACCCAGCTTTTAGTTGTTCATCTAGCCACTAGTTAAGAGCTTCTTCTTCCTTAACTAGCCTTTGCATTTAGTTCCTTTGGTGCTTCTTCCATAAGATTTATTTTGTGATCCCATTCCCATCATTCTGGTAATTTTTTGAACTTCTTCTTGTGGAATAAATGGATGAATAGGCAAATATACTCTGGCAAATCCTCTGGATTTGTTGTATCAGGTTCTTTCTCAATTTCTTCATTGTTCTGTTCTTTGTTTTCCATGGCCTGTGTTCTTCTAGTTCTGAATTTGATATTTTGATGCTTCATCTTGCAACTCCCTGGACATCTTGTAAACTGTATTGTTTCTTTTTTCCAGTTGACTTCTGAGTTATGTTTGACCAGCCAGTTGTGTTCCAAAAATATATCTATTCTGTTTAAGTCTGTTACTACAGCTTCCAGCTGCTCCTTGTGTCTGTTGATTTCAATTTCTAGAGGTGCCACCCTGGTTACCTCTCCATTCTTTGTTCTGTCTACATTGAATACTTCAAATGAGAAGTTGATTGGCTTTATCTGGATTCTCTTGTCTTTCACCAATTGTTCATCAATCCCTATATATGTACATTTAGAGTTGACCAATGCCTTGACTTTGAGGTTTTTCTCATTCTTTATCTTGACTTTTGCATGCACGTTTAATTCCTTCTCAGTATTACTCTGTTGGTTTGGAATAATATATTTATTCTGAGAATTTACAAAAGAAATCTCTTATACTGTGCCTACTCGAGATCTTTGCCAAAATTCTTCTTTATCATCATCTGATTCTTCTTGAACCTTCTGTTTCTTTATTGATTGTTTTTCTTTGCAGTTCTTTGCAATGTGTTCCTCTTGTTCGCATTTGAAATGCTTCCTGGTTTCTTTCTCTTTCTTCTTCCAACATTTCTTGGCCATATAGCCATACTTGTTACAATTAAAGCATTTCAGCTTTCTATCCTTGAAATTATCATTAGACTTTCCAATGTCCATGGGCTGTTCTCACCCTCCATATATTGTTCCAGTACTTGTTTTATAATTGTATCGTCATTCCATGAACTTGTACCCTTATCCTACTGAGATAATTGCTATCTTCCACTCTTTAAAAGTCTTTGGTACCACAATAGGCAGGTATCCCCATATCGTCTTAATGATGTTAGATCGTACATTCTTCTTCAATAAAAAGATGGCATGTAGCTCATCTGTATCTGCCTTCATGACTAAGGCTTCGAACTCTATCATGAAGTCCATTATATTTTGTTTTCCTTGTTTGAAGAATTCGATCTTTCATTTGGCATCTGCTGCCTTTGTCTTGTCACTGAACATTGTCTTAATCTCCTTGACAAATTCTTCCCAATCTTGGGTTCCTAGTTCTTCATCTAGTTTGTCTAGCTTTCTCTGGGTATAAATACCCACTCTAAGGCGAGCTAGGATCACTGTGATCCTATTGTCAGTCTCTAAGACCCTGTTGCTCTTGAAGAATAATTGTATTCCCCTCCACCAGTCTTCAAATTTTGTTTGGTTCCTGTTGAACCATCCTAGATCTGGAACTATACTCTTAGGCATAACAGCCTGTACATTGTTGTTTGTTACTGCTGGTGCTGGTGCTATAGATATTTCTTTGTCTAACTGTTTATTTGTTTCACTTGAGGCTTTGTTCATGATCTTTAAGGATCTTAGTCTTTCTGGTAGTACCTCTATATTGTTCGTTCTATGTGAACTCATCTTGTTCTTCTCATGATCTATGCCACATGTGTTTCATTCTTTGTCCGGCAGTAACTTTGCTTAATTTGTCCATGGACTAACCACTATATACCTTTCCTTTTGCAAGGTGAGCTCATTAATACTTTACCAAATGTTATGACCTTAGCTTTGGAGCTCAGGTTGCACTTAGGCAAAGACTTGAGTAAAGAGTAAAGGAATATGCAATTGGTAAAGTATAAGGGTACAAGAGTATGTCTATGCTATATATATGAGTAACTATGAGGAAACAGTCCATAGTACATAATGCAAACAAGTCATAAGACATGAGGAGGAAACAAGGACATAATATCTACTATATAAGGCACTAACTGAGACTACTATGGCACAGCCAATTATGTCATCATTACCCTTGATCCTAGTTCATGCTGAATCCATGAGGCATTAATTGTAACAGATATGGTTCTATACTACAATCAACACTAAACTCCTGCTCTTATTTTCCAACCTGGTAATAAGATATACTTGGACATATTTGATATTCATACAATACACCTCTCTACTAAGTTGTCACACCAACATTTGGGTCCCTTTAAAGTGGAAAAGCAAGTTGGACCAATGGCATATAAGCTAAAACTTCCCTACTAATGACAAAGACTTTATCTAGTATTTAATGTTATGAAGCTAATAGCTATCTCTGAAGATTTGATCCTGGAATAGAAGATAACAGTAGTTTCTGCCCCTGTCATTATAGATGGTGAAGAAGAGTGGAAAGTGGAAGAGATACTAAGTAGTCAATGGCACTGGAAAAAATTACAATATCTGATCAAGTAGAAGAGATTTAGCTTGGAGAATAACTCTTAGGAAGACACTTCTGATATTTTGGCTCCAAATCATGTTACAGAATTTTACCTTAAGTATCTGGATGTACCAAGATATATCTGCCATATGGACTTTGAGTAATTTTCAAGTCTCTTACCATTACTTTAAGTTGTAGCAATCTTGAAAGGGATAAATGTAAGAGAACTGGCTCTTTTGAGACTTTTCTCTTTTGTATTTTTTAGCCAATCTATGATTCTTTCCCATATTTGCACTCATCTACTCATCTGCTTTTCCATGCTCCAGATGTCAGAGTCAAAGATGGTGAACTTAACATTTTTTATTTTTCTCTTCTATTTTATTTTATTTTTATTTTTTATTTTATTTTTGGACTTGGATTTAGGGGTTAGTATGATATCACAAACTATCACACATTGGTCACAAGTCACATGATGCTGTCATATAGAATATTATGAAAGGTCCTAGAATAAGATAATGTCATATAGCATATTTTACACATATTAATCTTAAGAAGAATATATAGCTCTTTAGGAAAGGCTAAGGTTAGTGTAGTACAGATCAGTAGTCTAGCATATACAAGGTAGACATTCTTATACTTGGAACTCCACTAAGTTCTCTTGTGTAAACCCTATACAAGGTTCCTTCTTTTACTCAACTTTTTGGACTTAAGTTTATAATACTAGAAGTACTTGCTAAGCACTTTGCTCTCTCCTAATTCAGTCTCTTCATTCTGAACTGTTCCTAATTAATTGAGTATCATTATTTCTTGCTTATATAAATAGAATTCTAATATATTAGAATTGTTCTGTTATTATATAGAGTGGTTGTTATCTTCAGAAATCCCTATTCTGTTCTCTTAGAATTTTCTGGAGGTAAGTGCATAGTTTAGCATTTTCTGGAGATTTGAAGTGCTTTGTTCTTCTGCCCAGTTGCCCTAATAGTTTCGAGATAATATTTGAAAGTTGTATGGGTTGCCAGAGAAAGTCATTTCAGATAGAAGACCACAGTTTGCAGTAAAGTTGACAGATAAATTAAACTAGATGCTAAAGATCAAGACAAGGTTGTTGACAGCTTTTTATCCACAGACTGACTGAATGAGTGAGTGCATGAACTAGAAGCTGGAATAGTATCTACAGTTCTTTGTAGATTATAGACAAAAGGACTGGCCTGAGTGGCTAGCATTTGCAGAATTTGCAGTAAATAGTAAAGTCTATTCAGCAACAAAAGTCTCTCTCTTCATTAAAAACTATAGAAGAAAGCTTAGAATGGGAGTAGATATCAGAAGAAAGAGAAAGGTAGAGAAGGCAATGGAATTTACAGAAAGAATGAAGAGAATTTAGGAAGAAGCAGAGGCAGCATTAAAGAAAGCTTAGAAGGAAATAAAGAAACAGGCAGATAAGAGAAGAAAAGAGGCAAAAGTATGAAAAAAAGATAATAAGATGATGTTGAGCACCAAAGACTTAGTGTTCAAAGAGTGACTGGCAAAGAAACTAATAGACCAATATGTGAGTCTATATATCATTAAAGTTGAGTAGTGAGGTACAAAAAACCAGTGAAGGGATAGAGAGTAGAAGAACCAAAACTAGTAGAAGTTAATGGAGAAGAGGAATGGGAGGTTGGGAAAATATTAAATAAGTGAAAAGTAAGGGGAGTAACAAAGTACTTGGTGTACTGGAAGGGATTTATAGCAGAGCATAACATATAGAAGAAGAAGAAAGACTCAGGAAATGCACAAGAAGTAGTAGCTGACTTTAAAGAAAGAAAGAGTGCAGAAGTCAAAAGGCAGGAAAAGTTAGAAATTATGGAAGAACAAGACTTCAGGAGGAAAGAGTTATCAGGGAGGTATATAGCAAAGATGTTGTATGAGTAGGATTGCAGAAAATTTGAAAATGAATACTTAAGAAAGTTAGAAAGAAGTTGGTAGAGATAGAAGTCTGTTTTTCTAGAGGAGAAACCTTGAAAGAAGGGTTACTTTGACTTTTCTCTTTTCTTTTCTTTTCTTTTTCTTATATTTATAGAACTTAGGGTTAGGGTTGATTGGTCACAGATCATGAAACATAGAAGAAAGGGGTAGAAGGTTCTAGAAGAGGTGATGTCATACAACATGTACACCACATATTGGCCTCATGCCTAACACATGGTCATTTAGGGTAGGGTGCACAGTAGTTAGCATGGACCATCTAAATAAGGTAGACTACTTTGTAAAGAGCTCTCTATCGAGTTCTCTTGTGTTATCCAATACAAGGCTCTGCTCTTAAGTCAACTCTAAGGCTTTTGAGTTATAACATATGTCTACTTTATATATCTCTAGTATATGATCTGTATACACTTTACATCCAGTCTATCCTAAATATTATGAGTCATATAAATAAAAGTTATTATCTCATATGATGTTGTGACTGTGATATGTGACATCACATTGTCTCTTTACTAAGTACAAAAATATGAAATATGAAAATAAATCAAAAATAAAATGAAAATAAGAAAAAAAAATAATAAAAAGCTAAGTCCACTTCTTACAATCTTGACAACATACCTATACTAGGAACTCTACTAAGTTTTCTTATATTAACTAATACAATGTTCTACTTTTATTTTCTTACATAAGTTTAAGTTGTAACCATATATTACTAGATACTATCTAATTCAATGATAAGTACATTTAGATATAGGCCTAGATCTAGTCTATACTATTCATAGTATGCTTTCTAGTAGTAACTATCAATCTCTTAAGCTTAGAATTCAGCCAGCTTCTTCTTGACTAAGAATAGCATAACTCTTAGTCAAAAATGATAAGATATTGTAGCAACCACTAATCAAAACAATTAATAGCACACTAAGTAGTATTATAGAAAAGAGTTTTGTAAGAATTACAAGAGAAGTCAACAAGAAGTTTCCAATATATTTTTATACTATATATACTATTGGTACATAATCTGTACTAACAATAAATAGTCCTATCCTAATGTCTATATATCAGCCATGAGATAAATATACCATAGACATATATTGTCAAAGATTACAGAAAGTGGACTTTGTTTCTTTTTATTTTCTTTCATTTTTCTTTTCCATTTATTTTTCATCTTTTCTATTTTTAGAACTCTAGGGTTAGTGTTAGAAGTAATTGGTCACATAAGTCACATCTGATGGTGTGGTCACAACATTGATCACAGGACTAAGAAGAAGAAAGTAGAAGGTTCTAGAACAAAATGATGTCATACAACATGGACACCACATGTTGGCCTCATGCTCTACACATGGTTATTTAGGGTAGGGTGCACAGTAGCTAGCACAGACCATCTGTAGAAG
>Ga0157363_1004521_pt1 | contig 12836 bp, 10 predicted proteins | sample AttsexASBM1_FD_111477 | JGI IMG/M metagenome (GOLD analysis project Ga0157363, IMG submission 111477) | Fungus gardens microbial communities from leaf cutter ant in Ribeirão Preto, State of São Paulo, Brazil - Atta sexdens ASBM1 | ecosystem: Host-associated > Fungi > Mycelium > Unclassified ...
CAAGAGCAGGAAGGCGGAACAGTCTGGTCATGAACTCCATATCCTCGTTAGAGATGCCCGTTTTCGGAGCTGTCTGGGGTGCCGGCCATATGGGGACCGGCCCTTTCCTGAGCCCCTCCGGATATTAAGAACCGGAGGGGCAATCTTATTTTAGACTACTGGCTGACGGATCAGTCGTCGCCCATCGTAAAGTCGACGTGCAGAATGTGGTGATGCTCGGTTACCGGAGCGCCGTTAACAACGGCGGGCTGGTACCGGGCCCGACGAAGGAAGTCGAGCGCACTTTCCACAAACTCGTGACCACCCGTTGAGCTGACGATCGAGCAGTTCGCCGTGTGACCATTCGGAAGAATGTCACAGGATGCCGTAACTTTACCTTCACGGTTCTCTTCCTGTGCTTCTTCCGGATACTCCGGCTTTGCACCGTTGATCGGCGACGCACCAGCCGTGTGATCTGGAACTGCCGGAGCTGGCGGACCCTGCGGAGGAGCCGGTACGGGCTCAGGTGCAGGCGTCGGGCTCGGCGGAACCGGATGCGGCGGCTTGGCATGCGTGACCCGCTGGATCGCCTTTGGTGGCGGCGGAACACTGATCTTCGGCGGCGGAATATACGGCGGCGGCGGCTGCTCCATCTGCGGCGGTGGCGGCGGCGGAGGTGGCGGTGGCGGCTTAGGCTGCTCCTTGATCACTTCCGTCTTGATGGGCGGCTTCTCGTGGACGAGTTTGCCCACAGCACCGCTCATGAGCGCATAGATTACCGCGCCCATAGCCAGCACGGCCACGACGATCGCGACAATATAGTCCGTCGGCTTGCGCTGCTGTGCGGCGTAGCTCTTCATGTCGTAACCTTCTTACCCCTCACTGACACCGACAATCGATCCACACCTTGAGGGTGCGGAATCTCGATCTTGTGTTTGCATCGAGTTCCCTCACCTCACGGACGTGTGATTCGTCGCATGTCGTGAGAACATACCCGATATGCTGATTGGGCAGCCTTAGGGCCATGGTGTCAAGCTGATTATTGCCTTTCCCGAAACGAAAAACTCTCATCTTTCGATCGTTTGGCATCAATAAGTGCGCGGGAAGGTGCGAAAAAGTACACTTTTTCGCTTCTTTTCTGCCCTGAAAAAATCAAAATTCTCAAAGCTTGTAACAGAATTATAACAAAAAGGCTGGAGCAGCGTATTAATTACGCCACGTCAGCCTTTCGGTTTCGTTTTAATGCGTATGCGCCGGCTTACTGGGCTGACGCACTCGCTTCGGAACGCGTCGCACCCACTCTCTGCGCAAGAGATGCCGACATGAAGTCATCCAGGGCGCCATCGAGAACAGCATCCGGGCTGCCCTTTTCCACGCCTGTCCGCAGATCCTTGACCAGCTGATACGGCGCAAGGACATAGGAGCGGATCTGATGCCCCCAGCCAATATCCGTTTTAGCGGCTTCTGTCTGGGCAGCAGCGGCTTCACGCTTCTGAAGCTCGGCCTCGTACATCCGGGCTTTCAGCATCTCCATCGCCTTGGCGCGGTTACGATGCTGGGAACGATCCGTCTGACAGGCGACCACAATACCGGTTGGAATATGGGTAATACGGATAGCCGAGTCGGTCTTGTTCACGTGCTGACCGCCTGCGCCGGAGGCACGGAAGGTATCGACACGCAGGTCCGAATCGTTGATCTCCACTTCAATAGAGTCATCGACTACCGGATAGACCCAAACGGAAGCGAACGACGTCTGACGACGCGCGGCTGCGTCGAATGGTGAGATACGCACCAGTCGATGCACACCAGCTTCCGTCTTCATCCAGCCATAGGCGTTGTGGCCGCTGATCTGGATGGTGGCGGATTTGATGCCGGCCTGCTCACCTTCACTGCTTTCAATAAAGGTGACCTTGTAGCCATGCTGTTCCGCCCAGCGGGTGTACATGCGCAGAATCATTTCCGCCCAGTCCTGGGCTTCCGTGCCGCCTGCGCCTGCGTTCACTTCAACATAGCAGTCGTTAGAATCTGCTTCGCCGGAGAGAAGGCTTTCAATTTCGCGCTTCTGCACTTCTGCGGCCAACCCCCGCAGGGTCGTGATGGCTTCCTGCACCAGATCCGTGTCGTTCTCCATCTCGGCGAGCTCGACAAGTTCAAGGGTGCCTTCGACGTCCTGTTCAATCTGCTGGACACCCTCGATCTGATTGGCAAGCGTCGTCCGCTCCCGCATCAGTTTCTGGGCGGCATCAGAGTCATTCCAGAGGTCTGGGTCTTCCGCGCGGTGGTTCAGTTCCGCGAGGCGTGTTGTGGCGACATCCCAGTTAAAGATGCCTCCTCAGCAGTGCCACCGACTGCTTGATTTGTTCGGAGAGCGCTTCGGTCTCGGCCGACATATTAATTCCTCCATTCTATCGAGGTGATTTGGCTGCACTCAGTACAGCCCACCTACACCAATGTCACCATCAGATGGCGCAGTTTTCTGAGCCTGTGCCTTGGGATTAGCTGTCTGGCCAGGGGTCTGCGGACCAGCGTCGCCCATATCGCTCTCGGAATCGGAAATCGCGGCATCTGCGCCCGTATCGGCCGCCGTAAGGGCCTCCGTACCGGCACCAAAGCCATGAAGAGCCACCGAGGCGCCTGGAATCTGATCTGCCTTGAACCCGTCCGTCGCATTAATGCGGCCCGTGTCATAGGACGCCAGAGTAATGTCTGCTGGCACCCGGAAGTCGAGCCTGGGTCGATTGGCCAGCGCGACTTTCATGATCTTGTTCCAGATCGGGCCAGCAATACGGCCACCATCCGCGTTTTTGCCCAGCGTCTGAGGCGTATCGAAGCCAACCCACACCACCGTCACGATATCCGGCGAAAAGCCCGCGAACCAGGCGTCATGAAAGTCCTGACTGGTACCGGTCTTGCCGGCAATTGGCCGATCAATGCCCACGCCCGCCATACGCCCGGTACCACGGGCAATCACGTCCTGAAGCATGGCCGTGATCTGATAGGTACTGGCTTCGCTTGCCAGAACAGGGCGCGTATCAGTCAGCGTGGGAACAGAGACACTGCCCGGAACAGGCTGTGCGGACTGGGCCGGGGTTGGTGGGACTGATGCGGACTGAGCATCCGGCGCCGCTGGCGTAATCGTGGGGGATGCGGGATCAACCGGCGGCGCAGGGGGAGCCTGCAAGGTCGTTCCCAACGTCAGACCCGGAGCGCGCCAGACAACATTACCGAGACGATCCTGAATATCGTCAACCAGCGTAGGGGTAACGACATGGCCGCCATTGGCGATGCTGGCATAGGCTGCCGCTTCCTTGAGCACCGTCGTTTCGACCGCACCCAGAGCAGCGGGAAGCACATGCGGCATCTGATCCACAAGCCCAGCCTTGATGGCCGTATCCGCAACAGCCTTCATGCCCAGATGAGCCGCAACGCGGATCGTCACGAGGTTACGGCTCTCCCGCAGAGCGTCATGAAGGGTCGTTGGACCCCAGTTGTCATGCTCGTAGTTCTTGGGGTGCCAGTCTCCATAAGAAACGGGGGAGTCATCGAACTTCTCGGAAGGGGAAATCCCCTGCTCCATGGCTGTCAGATAGACGAAGGGCTTGAAAGACGACCCCGGCTGACGCAGCGCCTGTGTCGCGCGGTTGAACTGGCTTTCATGGAAGGACCAGCCTCCCACCAGCGCCAGAACGCGCCCGGTGCGGACGTCCATTGTCACGACTGCGCCTTCAACTTGTGGGATCTGACGCAGGGCGGCGGAACCACTTTCCTGCGGTTCGATCATAATGACGTCTCCAGCGCGCAGCGGATGCATCCGTCTGGCCCAGGACAGATCCGTGCCCAAAAGCGGACCGGTCTTCGAGACGCCCTCCTCAATCCAGCCAACTTTGGAGCCCCCGGGCAAGACAACACCCAAGCGCCATTCACGGAGCATTCCGGCCGGTGGGGAAAGCCTGTTCAGGCTGTCTTCCCATCCTTCCGCGTCAATTCCATCCAGATGACGAACCGGGCCGCGCCAGCCACCGCGGCTCCTGTCGTAATTCATCAGACCTTCATGCAGCAGCTTCGTGGCCGATACCTGAAGGGGCTGATCCAGACTTGTATGAACTTCGAGGCCGCCTTGAAGGGCCTTGTCCTCGCCATACTGGCCAATCAGCTGACGGCGGACTTCCGCACCGAACCATTCGGAATCCTGGAGTGGCCCAAATCGCTGCTTCTGCTGAGGAACCAGTGGCTCTTTCTTGTCCTGCTCCGCCTGCTCGCGGCTGATGACGCCATTGTCGGCCATCAGATCCAGAACAATGTTTCGACGCATCAGGGCTGTCTGCGGGTGCAGGAACGGATTGTAATTCGTCGGGGACTTTGGAAGGGCGGCGAGAGACGCGGCTTCGGCATCATCAAGCTGATCAAGTGGCTTGTTGAAATAGGTCTGGGCAGCTGCGGCTACGCCAAAGGCGCCATTGCCCAGATAAATGCCATTCAGATAGATTTCGAGAATCTTGTCCTTGGACAGGACCTGCTCCATCTTCATGGCCAGCAGGGCTTCCTTGATCTTGCGATCAATGGTCAGGACATTGCTGTTGAGCAGCATGACCTTGGCGACCTGCTGGGTAATGGTGGAGGCACCAAGCGGACGACGTCCATGACGGGCGAACACGTCCGTCATGCCGGCACGTGCAATCGCCATCACGTCCACACCGCCATGGGTGTAGAAATTGTGATCTTCCGTGGAGAGGAAGGCGCGCTTGACCTTGTCAGGAATGGCGTCAATCGGAACGAAAATCCGCCGCTCGTTGGCAAGCTGGGCCATAAGCCGCTCGTCAGACGCATAGATGCGGCTGACTGTTGGCGGCTGGTAAGCCCGCAGACTGTCCACGCTCGGCAGATCAGCCACGAGTTTGGCGTATGTGGTCCAGCCGAGCACACCCACACCCGCAATGCCAACCAGGCCAACGCCGGCAACAATCGCAAGAGACTGGCGGAAACGACGGAAACGTGGCCCACGGGGCATACTGGCCCTGGGGTCCTGCGGATTACGGGAGCGAATGGAACGGCGCGTCATGAAGTCTGCATAGCACTGAAACGAGCCGTTCGTCGCCCCCGCTGAAAAGGGTCATTTTGTGACGGTTTTCAGCGGCTCGTGATCATTCTGGTCACGCTGCGGATTTTTGCCAGACGTCCTGGCCTTGCCGATCCAGCGTAGCGAACTCTTCGTCATTGAGTTTCAGGGAAGCCGCCCGGACATTGGATTCCAGATGTGCCCTACTGCTGGTCCCTGGAATAGGCAGAATGACCGGCGAGCGTTTGAGCAGCCATGCAAGGGCAATCTGGCCCGCATCCGCACGATGCCGATGGGCGATTTTGTCCATGTCGGTGCCGGGTTTGGCGAGTTCTCCGGCAGCCAGAGGTGCCCATGGGATGAACCCTATGTTTTCCTTGGTGCAGAAATCCAGCACGTCTTCGGACTTGCGGTCCACAAGGTTGAAGCGGTTCTGCACGGTGGAGACCGGGAAGTATTTTTGCGCGAGCTTGATGTCCTTCACGCTCACTTCAGACAAGCCAACGTGCCGGATCAGGCCTTCTTCGCGGAACTTGGCGATTGCCTCGAACTGCTTTTCAGCCGGACAATCCGGCCCAATGCGATGAAGCTGCCAGAGATCTATGCGCTCCACGCCCAGTCGTCGCATGGACATAAGGACACATTGCCTCAGATAGTCCGGATTACCGACTGGCTTCCATATATCCGGGCCGTGCCGGGTCAGGCCACCTTTCGTGGCGATGACCATCTTCTTATAGGGATACAGCACTTCGCGGATCAGGTTTTCTGAAACGAACGGACCGTATGAATCCGCCGTGTCGATGAAATCCACGCCGAATTTTGGAAGACTTTCGAGGGTCTGAACCACTTCCTCGTGGTCTGGTGGTTCATCCCAGATACCCTTGCCGGTGATGCGCATGGCACCAAATCCGAGGCGATGGACTTTGAGGTCACCGCCAATGAGGAACGTACCGGACTTCTTTGCGTCAATCGTAGCCATGGACTCTTTCCTTTCCGATGGACGCGGGATTCAACAGCGCAACGACGAAAGGGTTGCAGTCACTATCCCAGCAGACGCCCAACCATCCGGGCCGTGTAATCCACGACGGGCACAATCCGCCCGTAATTCAGACGTGTCGGCCCGATGACGCCGATGGCACCCACGATTTTCTGGGCTTCGTTCCGGGCGGGGGCCACAATCATGGACACGCCGGACATGCCAAACATGCCGCTCTCGCTGCCGATATAGATCCGCACCCCCTCCGACGCGTCTGCGAGTTGCAGGAGCTGGAGCATGGTTTCCTGTGTTTCTAGATGATCAAACAGCATCCGGATGGTTGTCAGGCGTTCGATCTCGGTGATGTCTGCCAAAAGCTTGCCCTGACCACGCACAAACAGCGTTCCACCGTCGGCATCCCATGTGGCGAGACCGCTTTCGATCACGCTGGCCGTCAGAGCATCAAGTTCATGGCGGTTGGCATCCATTTCCTTGCTGACCCGCTCTCTGAGCGTTCCAAGGGTCAGGTCTCCAAGATGGGCGTTCAGATAGTTCCCCGCTTCAACGAGGGCTGAATGAGGAAGGCCGGGCGGTGTTTCGATGATCCGGTTTTCCACCTGACCGTCAGAACTCACGAGCACGACGAGCACACGTCCCGGACCGAGGGCAACGAACTCAATATGCTTGAGTGTGGCATCAGACTTGGGGGCCAGAACAAGACCAGCAGCGGAGGACAGCCCGGACAGCATGGAGGACGCTTCCGCCAATGTGTCCTGATACGAGCGACCGTGAATTTCCAGCCGGCTATCGATGCTGGCGCGGTCTTCTTCGGTCAGGGCACCAAATTGAAGCAGCCCTTCCACGAAGAGTTTGACGCCCTTCTCGGTCGGCAGACGGCCTGCGGATACGTGGGGACTGAAGAGCAGTCCTGCCCGGGCAAGGTCTGCCATAACGTTGCGGATCGTTGCGGGAGATAGGGCCAGATTAAGACGCTGTGCCAGAGTCCGGCTTCCAATCGGTTCTCCCGTCTCGACATATTCCTCGACGATTTCCCGCAGGATCGCAGCTTCCCTATCCCCAAGCCCGGACGGAAAGGAGTTCGACATGCGGAAGAAGGAAGGGTCAGATCTCATCATGGTAAAACTGTATGTCGGGGCTGGAAGCGTTCTCGTCAAACGCGGTAGAGGCAGGACTCGCTTCTAAGAGAGGATTTTTTCGCATGACAAAGCGTCCGTCTGGCCGCGCCAGCGACGAAGGTCGCCCCGTATCCATCGAGCCAGGCTTTGCCCGCCATGCGGAAGGGTCTGCGCTGATCCGGGTTGGTGGAACGGAAGTGCTTTGCACGGCGTCGATCGAGAACAAGGTGCCGCCTTTCCTGCGCAACAAGGGACAGGGGTGGATCAATGCCGAGTATGGCATGCTGCCCCGCGCCACGCATCAGCGTGGGCATCGGGAGGCCTCCAAGGGCAAGCAGTCAGGCCGCACGCAGGAAATCCAGCGGCTGATCGCCCGTTCCCTACGCCCCTGCGTCAATCTGAAGAAACTGGGCGAACGGACCATCACACTGGACTGCGACGTGCTGAACGCCGATGGCGGAACACGCTGCGCGTCCATTACCGGTGCGTGGGTGGCGCTTTCCCTGGCACTGCGAAAAGCCAAACTGTCTTCCGTCATCACATCACAGGTGGCTGCTGTTTCCTGTGGACTGACAGACGCCGGAGCCGTGCTGGATCTGGATTACATTGAAGATAGCGCCGCACAGGCCGACACGAATTTTGTTCTGACGGCCGAGGGTGGCATCGTGGAAATTCAGGGAACGGCGGAGACGTCACCCTTTCAGGACCATGATTTTTTTGAATTACTGCGTCTTGCCCGTCTTGGCACAGCCAAACTGTTCGAAGCCCAGAATGCTGCACTGGAGACCCTGTAATGCGTCGTCTGTCCCGTGGATCGAAAATCGTTCTTGCCAGCCACAATGCCGGGAAGCTGCGTGAATTCTCTACCCTTCTGGCGGAGAGCGACATCACGGTTGTGTCCGCAGGCGAACTGAACCTGCCTGAACCAGAGGAAACAGCCGATACGTTTGTCGGAAACTCTGAGATCAAGGCTCTGGCTGCTGCCCGTGCATCGGGCCTGCCGGCACTGGCCGATGATTCCGGCTTCTGCGTTTCAGCGTTGGACGGCCAGCCTGGTGTCTATTCAGCGCGCTGGGGCGGCCCGACCAAAGACATGACCGTCGCCATGGAGCGGGTTCATCGGGAAATGGGTGATACGATCGACCATGGCGCATCCTTTGTCGCTGCACTGTGTCTCGCCTGGCCTGACGGAGAAACACACTCCGTCGTAGGTGAATGCCATGGCCAGACCGTTTGGCCTCCGCGTGGGGAACACGGCCATGGTTATGATCCCATGTTCCGCCCCGAAGGCGAAACCCGCACATTTGCCGAGATGGATGAAAGCGAGAAAAACGCCATGAGCCATCGCGGCCGCGCTTTTGCACTTTTCCTGAAGGAATGTGTGGAGAACTGAAATGCCTCTTATCCCTTAGGAGGCTGTGAAGCCTCATGAGGACACAGACGATAGGGGCCAGTTGAACACACTTCCATGGACATCATGACGGCCGTGCTACTGGGGGGGCAATCGAACTCCAACAGGGCGCGTCCATTGGTCCATCTTGATAAAGGCCCTCCCTGAGGGCCCCACCCTTCTGCAGGCGAGGAGGTCAGATGGGTGGTGAGACGATGTGCACCAAATCCATCATAAAAGGTAATGTCCCCTATCAACACCCCGCGTTCCTCAAAGCGGTTAAAGCCGTTGTTCAGGCGGGACAGGATCCAGAGACGGGGTGGAACCTCCGGAAGCATGAACAGGGCATGCTGCCCCTGCCAGCGAGCGGGACGAATAATGGCTCCATCCTCCAGAACAAGGTGGAGGTCAGAGTCAGACGTAAGGTGATCGATAGAGGACATGCGCTTTTCCCAGCCATATGACACACGGCTTTTTCTTGCGGTCGAGTGCGCAATTCTCAGACCGCTGACAGTTCTGTTGCAGGCGATGAGCAATATCGTTCGAATAGAAGGCCATAAGTTTCAGCCGGTTTTCGTTTCTTGCCCATGCCGTAAGAAATACGCCTCTCCCGCGGCGGGAGCAGACGCGGCAGATATAGGACAGAACATCGCTATCGGGAAAGACGACTTTATAACGATACTTATTGAAAATTCATGATTTTTTCTATCTGATCGTGATTTCTGATAACATCCGGCAGATCAACCTGCGCTTCAGGTTCACGACTTCATCGAACTAACCGACTAGTTATTTGAGCGGTGTACAGGCCCCCGACTCACCAGAACCCCACGCTGCCAGACCTGATCCACCTGATCGATATCTGCGATGGTCTGATCTGGCGCCCCTCGGACAATCAGCAAATCGGCCCGCCGACCGGGCTGTATGACACCACGATCATCCAGCTCCAGAAGTTCTGCGGCATTCCCTGTTGCCAGATGAATGGCTTCAAGTGGCGTCAGACCGGCTTCTACGGTCAGGGCCAGTTCACGATGTTCAGCAAAGCCCGGCAGACGCGTGGGAGCTGCCCCTGAATCTGTGCCGAAACCGATTTTCACGCCAGCCCGGTAAAGGGTGAGCAGGTTCTTCTGGTTTATGGCGACAGCCTTGTGAGAGGCTTCAGTCAGAGGATTGGCCAACGTTTTCTGACGCCATTCAGCATTGGAAAGCTGAGCCATAAGAACAGGATCAATCGCAGCGGCAACGAAGGGGATATTGAGCAGATCCGGATGTTCGGCGAAAAGATAGTTCGCTTCATCCAGATCCAGTGTCGCGATGTACCAGACGCCACGCGCTTTAATGGCCGTTATAAGCGCCTGATCGACAGGTTGATCCCGCACGCCATGCGCAAGGATATTAGCGCCTGCATCAACAACTGCCTTGGCAATATCAAGATCGTGGATATGGACCGCCACGCGGGTATTGTGCTCATGGGCTTCGTCAATGACCGCGCGATAGATATCAGGCGACATTTTGGGAAGGGTCTTGCCGTTCGGAACGCCGTTCCGGAAATCATCCACCCACAGCTTCACCAGGTCCGTATGTTCCGCAACCATGCGGTCCACGTCCTGACGAGCCTCCTGCGGGGTTGAAGGACGGTAAACCTGATCAGGACCAAGACCTTTCACCATCGCCGCCGGAGGTGCGCCATTTGGCACGCCAATTCCCTGATCCACGCCGAACAGATCGGCTCCCGGATTTTTACCCGCATGCTGCTCTTTGCGCAGATCGTCGAAAAGCGGAGAGCGGTTCAGACCGAGGGACGTCACGGTCAGAACACCGTAGTCGCTGTATTTTTTCAGGGCTGCGAGAATGTTCTCACGGGTATAGTTGTCGCTCCCGCCGGATGTTCCCTTGATGATGCCGACATGACTGTGATCGCTGATGAGGGCTGGCAAAAGCGTTTTGCCACTCAGATCGACATGCTGTGCTTCCGCCGGAGCAGGGCTTCCAACGGACACGATGCGCCCATCGTTAATGACAACCGTGACGTTCTCGCGAACCGGGTCGCCCGTTCCGTCAATAAGGCGGGCATGATCGAACGCCACGGGTTCGGCCTGTGCCGGAAGTGCCAGAAATGTGGCGGGCGTGGCCAGAAGCAGTCCGGCAAAGGCGGAACGAAGTGTCATGATGTGTTTCCCTCAGCAGCAGTCAGGCTGAGGGGAAACGTTCTGTCATGCAAGAAAGACGCTCACACTCTCGCAGATGTGAGGGCGTAAACGGGAGCGGAACTTCAGCCTTCGAGCGACTGAAGCTCGAACAGGCGGCGATAAATGCCCCCGTCTTTTGCCACGAGTTCGGCATGAGTCCCGTCTTCTTTCAGTTCGCCACGGCTGAACACCAGGATCCGGTCCAGTTCCATGACGGTTGAAAGACGATGCGCCACGACGATGACGGTCCGGTTCTTCATGAGGCGGCGCATGGCCTCCTGCACGAGGGATTCTGATTCCGAATCAAGACTGGACGTTGCCTCATCGAAAATCAGGATCGGCGCATCCGCAAGGAACGCACGGGCGATGGCGACACGCTGACGCTCGCCGCCAGACAGCTTCACGCCGCGCTCACCGACCATCGTATTGTAACCTTCCGGCAGACGTTCAATGAAAGCCGCCGCATTGGCCTGACGGGCTGCTTCCTTGATTTCCTCCAGAGACGCGCCGGGCCGGGCATAGGCAATATTTTCTGCGAGCGTTCGGTGAAACAGGACAGGCTCCTGCGGCACGATGGCGATGTGAGACCGCAGGGAAGACTGCGTGACCTGTGCAATATCCTGACCATCCACCGTGATGCGCCCGCTGTTCACGTCATACAGGCGCTGAAGGAGTTTGGTCAGAGTGGTCTTGCCTGATCCGCTGGGTCCGACGAGAGCGACGCGTGAGCCAGGCGCAATATCAATGTTGAGATCCTGATAAAGCGGCTTTTCCTGCCCCGGATACTGAAACATGACGTGTTCGAAGTGGATTTCACCCTGCGTGAACCGGGCTTCTTCCGCATTGGGCACATCCTGAATGGCGGAATCACGACGGAAAATAGCGATGAGTTCTTCCATCTCGTTGACGGACCGCTGCACCTGACTGACCTGCTGCCCCAGATCACGCAGATAGCCCTGCACCAAAAACATCATGGTCAGCACATAGGCCACATCCCCCGGGCCAGCCTTGCCCTGCCACCAGAGCATGACGGCCAGACCGATCATGAGCATCCGCATCACGAGAGAGGCCAGCGCCTGAATGTTGGCACTGTTGGTTCCCCGCAGCCATGTGCGGAGCGTGCGCTCCCGCCAGCCCTGAACGATGGTATCCAGCCGCTTCTCTTCGCGCAGTTCCGCCCCGAAAGCTTTGACGACCGGATTACAGGTCACGGAATCTGCAATGGAGGCCCCCATCTTGGTGTCCCACTCGTTCGAGGCACGGGCGCTGGGCGCAACGTAACGGAGCGTCAGGGTAATCGAGAGCCATGCGAACAGAACGACCGACACCGCCAGAACGGAGCCCATAAGCGGAGACCGGAACATGAGAACGGCGGTTGTGCCGCCGAGAACCATGACTTCCGGGCCGATCATCAGCAGAAGCGTGTCGTCCAGCGTATCAATCGCCCACATGCCACGGGTCAGCCGGCGGACGGTTGAACCAGCGAACGTATTGGCGTGCCAGTCCGTCGAGAACCGCTGCACCCGCTCGAAGGCCTGATTGAGCACCTTGTGCATGATCGCCAGTGTGAGATGCGAAATACCGACGAAAGACGAGCGACGCCCATACAGGCCGATCAGGCCCAGCGCGATCAGACCACCAACCATCAGGAAGGCATCGTTGCGCAGGCTCAGAAGCTCATCGGTTTTTGGGATGGTCGGCCCGGCAGCGTGTTTGGAAATATCCGAGACGAGACGACCAGCCAGAATCGGGGTGACGACATCCGCCAGTGTGGCAAGCGCCACACCGGACAATGTCCAGGCAAGAAGAGCGGGATGCGCCAGCCAGCGGCGGCAGACAAAGGACAGGACTTCTGTAAAGGAAACGTCGATTTTCCGGCTTTCCTGTTTCTGGCCGGTAAGGTGCGTAGAAGTATCGGACACGAAGAGCTCCGCCGTCTTGTCCCTCAAGGACAACGGCCTGATGGCATGAAATTTTCAGATGTTTGGCGTATCTTGCCGGACAGTCCGGATCAGACGCAACAGCCCGCGCGGAGTTTCAGCCATGACAGACGCCCCCAGACCCATGAGCAAGGCCGCGGCCAAGGCTTTCATTACCGCTCTGGCCGAAGCCA
>Ga0157363_1004522_pt1 | contig 12836 bp, 13 predicted proteins | sample AttsexASBM1_FD_111477 | JGI IMG/M metagenome (GOLD analysis project Ga0157363, IMG submission 111477) | Fungus gardens microbial communities from leaf cutter ant in Ribeirão Preto, State of São Paulo, Brazil - Atta sexdens ASBM1 | ecosystem: Host-associated > Fungi > Mycelium > Unclassified ...
CGATGATGCCTTTCCACTGTTCAACTGGCAGTAATTTCTCAGCCAACTGACGGGCGTGAATTTGCAACATATCCCAAGTAACTACGTATTTTTGACTCATAATAATCAGGCTCCGACCAACAGAGTTGGTCTGGTGAATGGACAAACGAAAAAAAGTTTGCGCGTGATTATAGGGATAACGTCAGATAAAAACCAGTGCTGCTACCGACTTTGACTTTTTTTCGGTATAAATCGCTGCTTACTCGCGAACAATGATATGCTTTCTCTACTTATAATAACCGCTATATGCCCTATTAAATGGGCTTAATCCTAATCCGTTATAGGAGACGCATTGTGTCTGAACTGTCTCAACTGTCACCGCAACCCTTATGGGACTTCTTTGCCAAAATCTGCTCTATCCCACATCCTTCTTATCATGAAGAAGCATTAGCCTCATATATTGTTGAGTGGGCTAAAACACAGCAATTTTGGTGTGAGCGGGATACTGCAGGGAATATTCTAATCCGTAAACCTGCAACCGCGGGCATGGAAAACCGTAAGCCTGTCGCCCTACAGGCTCACCTAGATATGGTGCCACAGAAGAATAATGCGACCGAACATGACTTTGCGCGAGATCCAATTCAACCTTGGGTGGATGGTGAATGGCTGAAGGCTCGCGGAACAACACTTGGCGCTGATAACGGTATTGGTATGGCTTCTGCACTCGCTGTTCTCGCCGATAAAACAGTTGAACACGGCCCTCTTGAAGTTCTGCTGACAATGACCGAGGAAGCAGGGATGGAAGGCGCATTTGGCTTACAACCCAACTGGCTACAGGCCGATATATTGATCAATACCGACTCGGAAGAGGAAGGTGAAGTCTATATGGGATGTGCCGGGGGTATTGATTTTCTCTCTGAGCTGCCGATAAGCCGCCGCGATACTCCTGCTCACTATCTGACTTTAGAGATTAGTCTAAAAGGGTTACGGGGTGGTCACTCTGGAGCAGATATCCATCTAGGATTAGGTAACGCCACTAAACTATTGGCTCGTTTCTTTGCCGAATCTCGCCATAAACTCGACCTGCAGTTGATCGATTTTAAAGGCGGTAACCTGCGTAATGCTATTCCTCGAGAAGCGAATGCAGTTGTCGCCGTTGCGCCTGAGCAGGAAGCGACTCTTCAAAAGACACTGCAAGATTATTTATTGATCTTACAAAATGAAGTCGCACCGAAGGATAAAAACATCACCTTAAGCGCACAAGCAATCTCACATACTGGTCAGCCCTTAGATACTGAGAGCCAAGATCGCTTTATTAATTTACTGAATGTGACCCCTAATGGCGTAATCCGTAACTCAGATGTTGCGCCGGGTGTGGTCGAGACATCGTTAAACATTGGTATCGTGACTCTTGAAGAAAATCAGGCAAAAATCTACTGCCTAATTCGCTCGCTTATTGATAGTGGCAAAGAGTATGTCGTGTCAATGTTACAGTCATTGGGCGCATTAGCTGGTGCGAAAACAGAAGCATCGGGCAGTTATCCTGGCTGGCAGCCTGATGCTAATTCAGCCATCATGGCGCTAACTCGTGAAATTTATTTGGACCTTTTTGGTAAGAAGCCTAACATTCAAGTTATCCACGCTGGTCTTGAGTGCGGATTATTCCGTGAACCTTATCCACATTTAGATATGGTCTCCATTGGCCCAACGATCACTGGCCCGCATTCACCCGATGAACAAGTGCATATTGGAAGCGTTGGCCTTTACTGGCAGCTTCTGACTGCCTTATTAAAAGCAGTCCCTACAAAATAAGTACAGGGCTAGGTGGTCGCTCGCCTAGCCTATTATTTTTGAGAGGGTATCTATAGTGACTTACGGTATTCGCGGGTGGGTGACGTTGCTCTTTCTGCCCCTTTTCGCCCAAGCCTCTGTTGAGAAAATTATGCTTTGGCCCACGGGTAGTGAGCAAACCCGTCCAGGTCTGAGCGAGGTGGTTTCAACAAAAGGTAAAGTTACCCAAGTTAACGCGCCATTTTTACGCCTCTATTCTCCCAAGCGCTTTAACGGCAAAACCGTACTCATCGCGGCGGGTGGAGGTTATCAGAGAATCGAGCAAACTAAAGAGGCGCTACCTGCCGCTCACTTCCTGACTCAGCATGGATTCCGGGCCTATATCCTGACTTATCGATTACCCAATGCACACTGGCCGGCAGGTAAAGATGTCGCAATGGAAGATGTTCAACAAGCGTTGACGCTTATATATAAAGATAATCCTCACCTCAGCGTACTCGGCTTTTCAGCCGGCGCCCATTTACTTGCTCTAGCCATTAATCGTCCAGCAGCGCATAAAGTCCCCTTATCGGTTGAGGGTATGGCGTTAATCTACCCAATTATCTCTGTAGAGCCTCCCCTCGATCACAGTGCGACGCATCGGGTCCTTGCTGGGCATCATGCGACACGCCAAGAAGAGGAAAAATGGTCGGTACAATATGCTATCCATGATTTTTCTCCCCCTTTGTTCGTTGTCGAAAGCGAAGATGACCCTATTGCTCCGCCTCAGAATGGTGTTTTACTTCATCAGGCAGCGGATCAACATCATGTTCCTATGACATGGATACGCTACGCAACGGGAGGCCATGGTTTTGGATTAGGACGAAAAGGCATGCCCGACTCCGCTTGGCCACAACACTACCTAACTTGGCTCAAGCAGCTGCCAGTTCATAATTGAAGCGGTAATTGACGCTCAACTTGCGGGTCAAGCAGATTGACATGTAGGCCAATCAGCCTGACCGAACGCCCCTGACGCCGCTGTTCCCAGAGTTTAAAGGCAAGGTCGATAAAATCCTGCTTCGTCAGTTCAGTCCATATATGTTCAAGTGTCGTTTGTTGAAAATCTGAAAACTTGAATTTAACGCCCTGACGTGCGATCCGTAAATCAGGCCGGACGAGCCTTAACCGACGTTCGAGTTCTGTGTACAATTTTTCAATGACATCCAAACATTGCCCCCACTGTTCGATATCAGTAGAAAGCGTGGTCTCGACACCAACAGACTTACGCAGTCGATGGCCGTCAACGTCTCGCGTATCGATACCTTGGCTTTTTTCCCATAGACTTCTACCAAATTTACCAAATGTTTTTAACAAAAAACTCAGCTCCACCTTCTGAATGTCAGCGCAAGTGTAAAGGCCTAAATCGGCTAATTTTCGTGAAGAGACCTCCCCCACTCCTGGGATCTTAGCTAAGGGAAGCGTCTGTAAAAAAGAGTCGACCTGGTGTGGTGGGATCACACACAGTCCATTAGGTTTATTCACTTCAGAAGCAATCTTGGCTAGAAATTTAATTGGCGCCACACCAGCTGAAGCTGTCAGCCCGGTTTCATCGAAAATGGCGCGGCGGATCTCTTCCGCTATTAATGTTGCGGAGCCTTGGCAAGCAAGGCATTCAGTGACATCAAGATAAGCTTCATCCAGAGAGAGCGGCTCTACTTTTGAAGTATAACGCTTAAATATTTGCTGTATTTGGGCTGAGGCTTGCTTGTATGCGTCAAATCGGCCGGGAAGTAGGGTCAATTGAGGACATAACTTTAATGCGGTGGCTGTTGGCATAGCACTTTTCACGCCATACAGGCGTGCCGGATAATTAGCGGTACTAATTACTCCCCGCCGTTCTCGACTCCCGCCGATTGCAATAGGAATATCCCGCAGAGCGGGATTATCTCTCATTTCAACCGCTGCATAAAAACAATCCATATCGACATGAATAATTTTACGCATATTTCCCTCTCAGACTTATCACTAGCATACTGTATAAATAACCAGATACTAATGCAAGATATTGCCTTATAAAGGCGATAAGTGGGGAAGTGATAGATCAAAACGACTCGGTGGCAAAGGGAGAATGCGAGCGGTGTTACTTATAAATTCTTAGCTCATTTTTTTTAACAAAAAAAGGCAGATGAAGACTTGATTAAAGCCATAACAGTGATAATGTTGCGCAGATAAACCGTTCTACTGCAATAGTCTGTTATCCGATTGCAGACCGTCCTCATGATTGTCATCAAGGTATACCCAGTATGCGTATTTTCGCACTCATTTTTGCGATATTGTTTTCCTGTAACGTGTTCTCACAAGAAGTCGTTCCACTTTCTAATGCATTACAAGCACCTGTCAGCGATCAACTCAAAACTGAACTGATCGGTTCACCGGTATTTATCCAGATTTTTAAGTCTGAGCGTACGCTTGAACTTTATGCCAAGGTGGGTAACCAGTTCCGCCTACTCAATCGCTTTAATATTTGTAAATTCTCAGGTGGCTTAGGTCCTAAACGGGTTCAAGGTGATTTTAAAAGCCCAGAAGGCTTCTATACCATCGGGGCTTCGCAGCTGCACCCTGATAGTCATTATTACCGCGCCATTAATTTAGGTTTTCCTAATCAATATGACAGGGCCAATGGTTATAACGGCAACTATTTGATGATACACGGAGATTGTGTCTCTATTGGCTGCTATGCCATGACGAATAGTGGTATCGATCAGATATTTAAGTATGTAACGGCCGCCTTTAACAACGGACAAACACAGATTGAAGTGAATATTTATCCGTTCCGTATGACCGATGATAACATGCGTCGCTATGCTGGCTCACAATACATCGATTTTTGGAAGCAGTTGAAGCCTGGTTATGATTATTTCGAGAAATATAAGCAACCGCCAATGATCGCTGTAATGAATAACCATTATGTCGTCAATGGTCAGAATAGTGGAACGATTACCCCACGAGGTAACCCATTCCAAACCACTACACCCAGTGCTTCAAAGACCTTTTTGGCCTTCACCCAAGCAAAATAGCTTCCATTCGCCTGGCATAATCTTATGCCAGGTTTCATTACCCGTCAGGGGCTGCGTTGCGACGACCGTGACGACATCGTGAGCCGTTGTCTGCTGCATAAAATCAACCTCGACATCTTGATCAATTAATACCGCTTTACCAAATGGCGCACGTCGCGTGATCCAATGAAGATGGGTTGAGCAATAGGCCATCAAATAACGACCATCAGAAAGTAACATATTGAAAACACCCAATGCTCTCAATTCATTAGCCAGTTCAGCTATATAACGAAAGACTGGCGTCCAATTTTTTGGCGTCTGTGGAAAACGTTGTGAAAGTTTATGCAGTAACCAGCAGAAAGCCCGTTCACTGTCCGTTTCACCCACTGGCCGAAATTGTCCGGTTTCAAGGCGACGGTAACCTTTTAGCTGCCCGTTATGCGCATAAGTCCAATGGCGTCCCCATAATTCACGGGTAAAAGGGTGGGTGTTCTCTAAAGCGACTTTACCGCGGTTTGCTTGACGAATATGCGCGATAACAGAATGAGATTTAATCGGATACTCTTGCACTAACCGCGCAATGGGAGATTCAAAACTCGGCAACGGGTCTTTGAAGGTTCGGCACCCCTTCCCTTCATAAAAAGTAATTCCCCATCCATCTTTATGCGGTCCAGTTCCTCCGCCGCGTTGGACTAAGCCGGAAAAACTAAAACAGATATCAGTAGGGACATTTGCGCTCATCCCAAGCAGCTCACACATGCAGTTGACCTCAATAACAGCGTATCAGTCACTTAACGCCGATACTGAATAATCAATAACATGCTCTACGTATTGCTGCAACGGGATAACGCGCGCTCATTTTATAACAAAATAGAAATACTTATACCGAAATACGTTCCATCTCTTTTTCGATCAACATAATTAAGATATGGATAATTTTGATATGAATCTCTTGAATACGGTCAGCATAACCAAAATGTGGAACACGAATTTCAATATCCGCAGTGCCCACCATCTTACCGCCATCCTTACCTGTCAGGGTGATCACTTTCATACCCTTGCTGCGTGCGGCACTGATAGCGCGGATAATATTACTCGAATTACCTGAGGTAGAAATACCAAGGAGGACGTCGCCTGACTGCCCTACCGCCTCGATAAAGCGAGAAAAGACGAATTCATAGCCAAAATCGTTACTGACACACGATAAATGACTCACGTCAGAGATCGCAATTGCCGGGTAGCCAGGACGGTCTTCACGATAACGCCCCGTGAGTTCCTCGGCAAAATGCATTGCATCGCAGTGTGAACCACCGTTGCCACAAGATAATACCTTCCCACCCTGTTTAAAGCTTGCCGCCAGCAGCTCTGCAGCCTGCTGAATAGCGTTAAGGTTAGCGTCTTGACTGAGGAACTGCTCAAGCGTTTTAGCTGCCTCATTTAACTCATCACGGATAAGATCACGGTACATATAAATTCCTTGTGGAATACGGAAAAATTCTGGTGCCAAGTGTAGCCCATTAGTGTTTCAGTGCAATATGACCAAGGCGATTAACCTAGGTTTCTTTGCGCTATTGATCCCAAACCGGTAAAAAAATTAGAAATTAAACAGTATTTAGACATCCAAACGTCCATATTGCTAAATATTTTGGCCCTGTTATAGTGGACTTCACTAGCTCTTTCTATGACGTTGAGGACTTTATGACTCGTTCAGCACCGGTTCCGGAAAGTAAACTTCCCGCCTTAGGCACCACTATTTTCACTACCATGAGCGCGCTGGCACAGCAAGTTGGTGCAATTAACCTTTCTCAGGGATTTCCTGATTTTAGTGGCCCAGATTACTTACAGCAACGTCTAGCGCATCATGTCGCTAATGGCGCAAACCAATATGCGCCAATGTCTGGGGCGCTAGCCCTGCGTGAGGCAATCGGTCAAAAAATCGCGCGGTGCTACGGAACTACAGTCGATAAAGAGACCGACATTACCGTGACAGCGGGCGCAACAGAGGCCTTATTTGCCAGTATTACTGCGTTAATCCGACCGGGTGACGAAGTCATCTGCTTCGAGCCTAGTTACGATAGTTACGCTCCTGCCGTACAATTAGCAGGAGGAATAATGAAACATATACCGCTAACGCCTCCCGATTTTGCGCCTGATTGGTCCAGCTTCTCTGCGGCAATTAGCGATAAAACCCGCTTAGTCATTATTAATACCCCGCACAATCCCACCGCGAGTGTTTGGAAAAAGCAAGATTTCGACGCGTTATGGGACGCCATTGCTGAACGTCCCATCTTTGTTTTAAGCGATGAGGTATATGAACATATTTGCTTCGAGCCGCAGGGGCATTGCAGCCTGTTGCAACACCCTTTATTACGGGAGCGAGGGGTGGTCGTGTCGTCATTTGGAAAAACCTACCATATGACAGGCTGGAAAGTTGGCTATTGTGTTGCCCCGCCTAGCCTTAGTCTTGAAATCCGTAAAATTCACCAATATCTAACGTTCTCAGTTCATACTCCTTCACAGCTCGCATTAGCAGATATGCTGGCGCACGCACCTGAGCACGATGAAACGCTTCCGGCCTTTTATCAGCAACGTCGAGATTTCTTAATTAATGCCTTACAAAACAGTCGCTTCACCTTGCTACCTTGTCAAGGAACCTATTTTCTACTGCTCGATTATTCTGCCATTTCAGAGATGAATGATGTCGATTTTTGCCTTTATCTCACCAAAGAAGTTGGCGTCGCGGCGATTCCTCTTTCTGTTTTCTGTAAAGAGGCCTTCCCTCATCGCTTAATTAGGCTCTGTTTTGCCAAAGAAGAGGCGACATTACAGGCCGCGGCGGAGAGACTATGTCAGCTTTAATTGTCAGGGTATTACAACAACCTATCATTTGGATGGATGGCGAAGCTAATCTTCAACATTTCTCTCAGCTCATTGAACAATCCGCCCCCTGCGATCTATGGATTTTACCCGAAATGTTCACTACTGGGTTTGCCATGCAAGCTGCCACCCATTCTCTGAGTGAAACGCGAGTGCTTAGCTGGTTACGAGCCATCGCCCATAAGCATGACACCGCAATATGCGGTAGCGCAGCAGTTCAGCTGACTGAGGGTGCCGTAAATCGATTCTATTTTGTCACACCGCAGGGGCACACCTCTCACTACGATAAACGCCATCTTTTTCGGATGGCCAATGAACACCAGTACTATAAGCCTGGAACTCACCGCCAAATTATTAAATACCGTGGATGGCGTATACTGCCGCAAATTTGCTATGACCTCCGCTTCCCGGCCTTTTCACGCACCATGAACAACGACTATGACTTAATGATCTATGTGGCCAGTTGGCCTGCCGCTCGTGCAAACCACTGGCAAGCCTTACTCTTAGCGCGAGCTATCGAAAACCAAAGTTGGGTCATTGGCTGTAATCGCGTGGGGGAGGATGAAAATGGGTTGTCGTACCGAGGGGATAGCCAAATCATTACGCCTGAGGGGGAAGTGGTTGCCTCTGCCTTACCCGGGGAGGCGACGGTGCTTTCAGCAACCATCGACCGTCAGCGGGTTATCGCTTATCGCCAAGCATTTCCCGCTTGGCAGGACGCGGATAATTTTACCTTAACTCCCCCGGTAGGTTGACCACGAATTCGGGGTGATAAGATAGGGAAGATGGAAGTGTTCGCCGGTCTGCGTAATGACAAAATCAATCTGTGCCGTGAGGTATAGCGAAGGACGATTACTCTGCGCAAAGTAGTCGCCAATTTCAGCGGTTAATCGATAGTGCCCTGGAACAATAGGCTCAGGCGTTAACGTTTTTAGGCGCCCATCGCTATCCGTCCTCCCTTCGGCGATCTGTTGCCATCCCTCGTTAGTGAGTTGGTCTAAGGCGATGGCGACATTGCTCGCCGGTTTTCCTAAGGCGGTATCTAAAATATGCGTCGTAATCGTACTCATTGAATAGCCTCCTGCAGGCGTAGAGCCGTAATTTCACGAAGCTGTTCTACACTCGCCTCGATATCTTCTGCGTCACTAAGCTGTAAACGTTGCTCAAGGGCTACCAGAATATCTTGCGGCGAGCGGCCTTTAGCGCGAATCAAAAATACTCGTTGGAAACGTTGTTCATAAAGTAAGTTTCCTAACCGAATTGCCTCTTTACTCTGTTGGTCTGAGTCTTGAACGGCAGCTTGTTCGCTACGCGACGCCTGAGCTTCAGAACTCTCTCCCGTAGGCCGTTCGCCAATACGAGGATGCGCCTTTAACGCCGAGACCAAGGCTTCCTTCCCCCACTCTGCGGTTAACTCGGTAGCGACTTTATGTAACGCTTCAATATTCGGGTAAGGTCGATGTGCCACCAGTTCAGTTTGCCAAGTTTCTATCGCTACGCAATGAGCGATAGCCTGCTGTGCGCTTTGCGCATCGCTTTCATTAAACTGCTTGAGTGAGATCATCAGTTTCATATTCTCGTAAGGGAGTGGCCGTTAATTGCACCGCATGGGTAAACGCTTGGATCCCTGCTGCAACATCTTGTACTGTGACGGCTTCGGCCGGATGATGACTGATCCCTTTTTCACAGCGCACAAAAATCATAGCAACTGGCCACTGTGCGGCAATCGCAATCGCATCATGACCTGCGCCACTTGATAGTTGTGGCGCACTTCCTTGAACGGCGGTAACCGCTTGCGTACATGCGGCACGTAAGCGCGGATCACAAGTTGTTGCCGCGATATGATAAAACTCTTCAGCGTCGAAGGTAATGCCACGCGCGGACGCAATATTCTGCGCTCGTGATAGCAATTGCTCTAAAAGCTGACTTAACGGGGTATCTTCGGGACCTCGAATATCTAAGGTTAATGAGACTTCACCTGGGATCACATTCACGGCCCCTGGTGAACAACTGATTTGTCCGACCGTTGCGACTAATCCGCCTGCCGCTTCAGCGGTCTCTTTTTCAATAGCCATTATCCATTCAGCCGCCGCAGCGAGCGCATCTTGTCGCTGTGACATTGGGACTGTGCCAGCATGTCCAGCCAGTCCAGTAAAGCGACAATTTAAACGATGTGCACCATTTATCGCCGTCACCACACCGAGCGGAAGGTCTGCCACTTCTAAGCAAGGGCCTTGCTCGATATGGAGCTCTAAATAGGCAGCGATAGACTCGGGATCACGGGCTGCCTGCAGTACGCTACGCGGATCGAGATGTTGCGCGATCATCGCTTCTCGCACGCTGATTGACTTATCATCCATTTTATCAAGCCAATTATTCGGCCACTGCCCGGTTAACCCTTTACTACCAAGTAACGTAATACCAAAACGGGTGCCTTCTTCATCCGCAAAGCCAACGATTTCGATAGCGTTAGCAAGTCGGATATGCTGACTATGTAAAGCGCTCACCACTTCAATGGCCGTTAAGACACCCAGCGGACCATCATAACGCCCTGCATTACGGACAGAATCAAGATGTGAACCTAATAAAATAGCGGGAGCGCCTTCTGTTACGGCTTCGTACCGACCACAGATGTTGCCCACCTCATCTTGCCAGACTGACATCCCAGCCTCTTCCATCCATTGCTGAACTTGGCGATTCGCTTGGAAATGTTCATCAGAGAGATAAACACGTGTCAGCGCGCCTTGCGTTTCACTGATAGCCGCTAATAGGTCACAACGCTGCATCACACGCTCGGCGGCACTATCCGCCAGCGCTTTTGGAATAAGATTAAGCATGGCAATCCACCGCCTGATAATGATCCCAAGCGGCTTGAAGCGCCGCCCCTTGAACCGTCTTAAAGCCCACATGATTTAATACGGCTTCAAGCGCGGTAAGCGTTTGCATCACGCAGCTTTTCCGTGCGTTATACCCCATCGTACCAATGCGCCATACTTTACCGTGCAGCGGACCGAAAGAGGTGCCGATTTCAATCCCAAAATCATTGAGCATCAGATGACGGACTTCATCCCCCACCACGTCAGAAGGTATATAGACCCCTAATACATTATTCATCTTATGTTGAATGTCGCCGAAAACCTGTAATCCCATCGCTTGCACCCCTTTTAGCATGGCATCACCGTGGAGTTTATGACGCGCGATCCCTGCTTCCAGCCCTTCTTCTAAAATAAGGCGAGCGGCCTCATAAGCGCCAAATAAGGCACTGGTCGCTTCAGTATGGTGATTAAGACGTTCTGGCCCCCAATAATCGAGTACCATACCGAGATCGAAATAATTCGAGTAGATCATCTCTTCAGCGCCTTGCTGGTGCTGAGCCGTACGGATCCCTTCCTCGACACATTTGCGCTTACGGATCTCTTCAACGATACGATCACTTAAGGTGATAGGGGAAGTGCCAGAGGGGCCGCATAGGCATTTTTGCATTCCAGCGGAAACGGCATCAATTCCCCAAGCATCGGTCTCCAAGGCGTTGCCTGCCAGCGAAGCGGTAGCATCGGTATAGAGTAATACCCCGTGACGGCGGCAAATTTCCCCGAGCTTATCCAAGGGCTGTAGCATAGTGGTCGAGGTGTCGCCTTGCACTGTTAGCAGTAGACGAGGTTTTACTTTTTTAATCGCAGTTTCAATCTGTTCTGGGCTAAATACTTCACCCCAAGGGACTTCAATAGTATGCACCTCAGCACGGCAGCGGCGGGCAATTTCGCATAACAAGTGACCAAAGCGACCAAATACCGGTACCAAGACTCTATCGCCTGGACGAATGGTTGACACGAGGATAGCTTCAATTCCGGCTCGTGATGTCCCATCAACCAGTAAAGTCCACTGGTTTTGGGTGGCAAATACGCCCCGATAGAGTGCCATAACCTGATTCATATAATCTGTCATCGCCGGATCATACTGACCGATAAGTTGACTCGACATTGCACGCAGTACACGAGGATCGGCATTGATTGGGCCAGGCCCCATCAGTAAACGTGGTGGTGGATTGATTTGAGAAAAAGAAGAGATATCCATGTACGAGTCCTTGATGATTGAAACTAAAAATTCTTATAAGAGAATGCTGCAACAATTGTGCCAGACGGTATTGACGTAAAATGTTCGTTAACTCCCAGCTTTTCGATCGCTAAGGGATGAGCGCTATGCACCAAGATAATGCAGCGCACCCTTATAGTGCCCCATTATCGTTGCTCCAGCTCTTCGAGATGTTGATAGCTTTCGGCAATTTTATGGATACGTTGCCGTCCAGTCTCTAAGGCCGAATGCAGTAGAGAATTTGCCATTAGGGTGATAAAACTCATCGCCGCACTATAACAATCAAAAGCAGAAACGCTTTCCAATGGTGTCGCAAATTGCCAAGTCGCCAATCCCTGTATATTCAATGCCTGCGGCTCCGAGAGCGTAATCACCGGAACCTGTTGACGTTGTAGCTGTTGGAGTAATTTTTTTATCAGTGCAGGGCGGCGTCTAAAGGCAATCACCACCACCACGTCCTGCGGGCCATAATCCACCAGCTCTTCAGAAAGTGTCTGCCCAGGGGTCGGAAATAAACTGACTTGTGCTCTGGCTTGGATCAATTGTGCTCGCAGATGTAACGCAACGGGATAGGCATTTCGATAACCTACGATTCCGACTTGCCGAGCTTGATTCAGGGCGCGAATCGCCGCTGAGAATTCCTGGGTATCAAGAAGCGTTGTCCAATGGAGCAGGTTTGCCATCTCCTGTTTGTAATGTCTCGCGAGCAAGGTATCGCCATGGACAATATCTCTCGGTTCCGTTAATGGCATGCCGCTTTGTCGTAATAGGCGCAGCTCCTCGTACATATCCTTATATTTTTCGTATCCGAGGCGTTTAAATAAACGACTCACCGTCGCTTTAGATACGCCGCTAACCCGTGCGAGCTCCGCACTGTTATAACTGATCAAATCATCAAAATGATCGACAACAAAATCTGCCACACGCTTCTCTTGTGGGGTCAGGCTCTCATAATGGCTTGCCAATCGCTGATTTAAAGGCGTCATCTTCACTCCTGTAACAAACATTTCACTGTATTAAGCAGGATTTAGACCACTCTGAAATTTTTTTTTCATCTCGGTA
>Ga0157363_1004523_pt1 | contig 12833 bp, 11 predicted proteins | sample AttsexASBM1_FD_111477 | JGI IMG/M metagenome (GOLD analysis project Ga0157363, IMG submission 111477) | Fungus gardens microbial communities from leaf cutter ant in Ribeirão Preto, State of São Paulo, Brazil - Atta sexdens ASBM1 | ecosystem: Host-associated > Fungi > Mycelium > Unclassified ...
ACACAAATCGACTAATGTTTCTATGGGGTTATGTTGACAGATGCCCAAGTTTATTGTATGACATTTATGATTTATTTATTTCGACCACTTACCGCTAAAGCCATCTATAGAAAAACGGCGGAAGCAAAGTTGTACACCTAATAAAATTTATATTTTGAAGTTAGAATATAATGTTTTGATTATGCATATCAAAGGAAACAAAATAGCAAGACAGGGTGCTCATGCTTTAAAGGCGCAAATAGATGTCATGGTAAATTATTTTTGCTTGCATTCCACTCATGGCGAACAATAAATTAAAAGAAATGCTAGGGAAAAAAAAGCTTCAAAGAAATTAGGAAGAACTCACGTATACATTAACTGCTATGTTTAAAAATGGAAAAAAGAAAAGTGTTGACAAATAGAAAATTGTAAGTTTATATGTGTCAACATCACCACAGCTCTAAAATATTACAATATTGTCCTTTGATACTTAATTGTGACAATATTTGTTATTTTGCTGCAGACGTGGCATGATACTAAAACAACAATATCAAATAAGGTAGAGTTTGAAAAAAAAATCGAACTGCTACTGGCAATATATAAGTAAGCCATAAATGACATTGTTCTTATTGAAAGGAACAAGAAAATCTTTGACTTGGATGATTATGTGGATGAGTGTCGTTTAATAAGGAAATTCCACAAATTAAAAATATATTTTCTTTATTACACTATGTACAGAGGTACAGAGCACCGTCGGTACTTATGAGAGATTTTGTGGTGATACTTATGAGAGATTTTGTGGTGCTTTGCGGCGCGTATGTATGTAAGTGTCTAATCCTTTTCGGATTCCTCGGTGTCTAAGTCTGTCCCGAAGAGTTGGCGTGACAGCCGCGGGTTGAGCCGTTTCCTCTTCCTTCGTCCCAGCGTCCTTGGGCGTATCAGTATTGCTTATCGGCGGTCTCCGACAGCGGTAGTGACGGTCTTGGCGGCCACAAGGAGCTCATGCTCGTCTGTTTATGTAACCGGAGCCGTCTCCGTTGTGAGTCCTTGACGAAAGAACTCTCTCGCGGAAACTCGAGAGGTATCAGCCTCCACGGAAAAAAAGTTACCCCCGAGTCGAGCTTCTCCGTCGGTAGCTCCTCTAATGCGAGGGGGACCAGAGTGATTTCGGCGATGTGGCAGCTTGTAACCCTTTTAGCCAGGAAGAAGATGCCGCAGAGGCCCAAGTGGGGCTCGCTCTGCTCCACAAAGGCCCAGTACTCACTCCGTGAGTATACAAAGGCCCTTTAAAGAGGAACTCGCTTTGCGAGATTATGCAAAAGCCCTTGGCGAGCTCGCTTTGCTGCAAAGGCCCTTCAGAGAGGACCGTTTTACGCTTACAGGTTACACATAAAAAAAATGTTCTGTCACCAGAATAGAGGCCTTTTGCGGACTCTACTTTGAAGATGTTGAAGACCTCCCGCAGAGCCCTACTTCTCTGCGTGGTGAACTATTCTTGCGCGCGAGTTACTGCTAGACCGCGTGGCTCTCTCGCGGCGGCGGGACTTGCGCTGGGCTAGCGCTCGGTCAGCGTCAAGTGTGGCACCGGGCGCGCGACTCAGGGGCGGTGCGGATCGCGCGCATGCCCCGACGATTCCATTAGTGCTTTAAGCCGTCACAGATTATATTAAAGGCTTGGCGACCGTTCCAGATTCTTTTCAAACAGAAGAGTTTGTAAGTTGGCTACTCAATTTAAAGAGATTAATTTTTTGACGGTATATATATAAGTTGTCTTTCTGTCAATAGAAACGTATTTGAGGGACTGAAGCAGGGAGATGCTATAATTAATGAAACTATCTCACAGGTAATAACTGTACAATCAGTGATTGTGTCAGCAGAAGGAAGTAATATAAACATAGATATTTTTTATATCTATAAACGAATTTTAAATTCCTAATTATTATATTTATGTAGGTATTAATGATAAATTACTATCTATTGATTCAATCATTTTCATTGACTATGGATGCCAATACTGAAAAGAATATAGAGATAATCTCAGATCAAATCTTGAATTCTGTCATTCCTCAACTTTTAATAATCAGTCAGTTGATTTAACACTGGAGAAATAAATTGCTAAAATTGTTCCTAAAAATAGAATTCAATATACTTCTATTTCAAACAATCACGCATGCCAGTTATTTCAAGGATAAAATTTTTAGGGTTAGTTCTGCGACGTTGTCGCAGTTTTGTCAGTAATGAAAATATATTCTGTTCTGAATATTGTATACATATATAAATCTTTTTGATAGGAGTTCATCATGAATGATTAGGAGTTCAACTTAACGAAGCTCGAAAAGAATTTAAAAATCTTGCTGAGCAGACATGCGAGACGACAGAGATAAGAAACAATTTATAGAAAAATGTAATAAATATCGTAACATGATATTTGCTACAAGTGCTAGCACAGGCCGAAAAGTTGCAACAGAGGCCTTAATACAAGCAGAAAATAATTGCGTGCAAACTGATATTCTCCACATTATGGCAGAAAATGACAAAGCAGGGAATGAAGTTTACTTTGTCTTGTAGATACTTTGGATTTAATTTTTAAAAAGAAAGAAAGTTAAATAGAGAATGTGCAATATGGAATGTGAAATACTTCATTTTTATTTATACATATACTGCATATATGTAATATTAGATTTGCACTTTGAAGGTCAACAACGATAATATTTTTTTTATAATTTTAAAATGCAAAATAAAAAATCTATTTTCTCACAAAATATGTTATAAGTTTTGTTTTATGTTTTTTAATTTTAAAGTATTCTGCATATTTATCACGGAAGTTATTTCTGTTTAATTTTTAATTATTAATAATGACAGAAGTTAGAGATCATCGCCATCAGTAAATCGAGAAATCTATCTGCCATAATTTGCTTCTATTTTATTTTTCGCCAATGCTAGATTCCTCATTAGTTCGTTGTCCTCCTCGTGATATATGTATAAAGGATCTTCAGGAAGACCCTGACGTCTTGATCATTTAGAAATCGATTAACAGCGCATGAAGACGCGCATGAATCTGCACGTTATGCAGAATAGCACATGTATTGATAATTTTACCAACAAGTTTGGTTCATACATTAGCTCTTTGGTAAAATCAACATCTCCATAAAGATTTGAAAATTCCATTGAAATGTTCGATACAGTTACGAGATGAACAAAGCTGCATTGTTACCGTTGTTATAACTCTACTAAAGGATCTCGTACCCTTCGATAAATTAACGAATCGCTAGTAATTTACTGATCTTTATTAATGACATATTATCGACAAATTACTTTTCACTTATAGAAAATTTCGCTTATAACTTTTCGCTTATACTATTATCTTTTAACGAACGAATACGATAATGAAAATAAAAGATGTTAAAAAATTTACCGAGTTAGAGAATCCAGCTCCAGGACCGATAGAGTTGCGGGTGCGCGAGGAAGTGGTACTGCTTTACTTATAAAGAATACTCTCATACTACATCAAATTAAACTATCAGTTGCTTCTCCTGCAGCTTCATCAATAAATATTGCGAAGGCTATTTTCTTCGTCACAAGTGTGTCGCCGTTTTATCTATTTATAGACTACCTAGGTCTTCGATAGTGGAATTAAATATTCTCGAAACTTGTTTATCTAATATAATTTATACAGCAGATCTGCCGGGCGATTAAAATATAAATATGCTGAATAAGCATAATGGGATAACTCGGTATCTATGCAATATTATGTCACATTTTTCACAGCTTAGATACTCCGGCTTCTCTAATTGATATAATTTTTATAACATCGGATGTCAAAAACACTGGCGTGATTGACTCTATAGCTATCAGTGATCACTATCTTTGCTACTTTGAAATTGACAAGGCCTTGTCGTGAACGTCTCACACACATTAAGCATTATTTCTGCAACAATTCTGAAGCTTCGATTATACATGATCTTGAATTTATCGATTAGTCTCCTATTTCAGTCAGACATCCATTGATGAACAGATCGCTCTGTTTATTTCGATCATAATGTCAACCTTTGATCGACATGCATCACTTATTAAAAAGCAAATTTCCAGATCGTCAGCGCCATCATTTACGCCAACATTAATAAATAAATTAATTCGTAAGTTAATTACCTTAAAGAAACAAGTTGCGAAAGTTAAACAAAATCATACACCGCAAAGATGACATCAATATTATTAAGAAATCAAGTTACCATGGCTATTCGTAAAGAGAAGCAAGCCTTTGTTTCCTCATCACTGCGGCGCATTTCTAGCAAACTCTATCGAGAGATCGATGTTCCTCTCTGCCTCAAAATATTCCGAATCACCTTCTTAATCCCTCCTCTCTTAATAATTATTTTCTTGACTCTTTCCCGTCCACTTTCTGCTCCTCTGAAACACTTAAACGCTTTTTGATGTCTGACTCTATTATCCATGAGTTCTTTCAGTTCAAGTTATCACAATATCTGAATTTTATTTTTATTCTAAAAAGAATAAAGTTGACATCAGCTAGTCGATATAATTGGGCGCATGATCATGATGATTATTTCTCAGTGTGTTGACTCTCCTCCATATTCTGAATCATTCTTTAGTGAATATTTCCTACTTCCTGGAAATATGTCGTTGTTATCCCCTTACCGAAATCTCGAAAAATCACGTCCTCTCTTCGATCAATTTCCTATACACTTCCTTTCCAAACTCTTTAAATATTAATTTTATCAGCAATTTATCACTTTTGTTAACAGAAATAATATTTTACCTACATTCCAATCTGGATTTCATCGGTTGCACAATACCACAACTGATAATGCATATATCCGAAGTGGTTCTACAAAATTTTGATAAGAGTCATGTATCTGCCCTGATTAGTCTCGATTTTTCAAAAGTATTTGATATTACGAATTGATCACAAATTACTTCTAATCAACCTATTTCATTATGACCTACATAATGCTGCTCTTTTGTTTCTATGCTCTTTCCTTACCAATCGTTCACAGTGTATTCTAACTCACAATTCATCTTTTTCCTTCTTTTCTCCTCGCATCATCCCATCTGGCATTCCACAGGGATCCATCTCCTCTTCTGTTCAACCTTTTATTGTAAATATGGCTGTACTGACTTCAAAATTATATATGTATGCCGATGATATTATATCTTGCCGATCAACACGTTCGATAATCCGGATGACTTTATTGCTCTACTAAATATTAATAATGATCTAAACCTTATATCCATGTGGACTAAAGACAATGGCCTTCACCTAAATCTTCCCTACTTACTGATTGACATCTAAATGAAAAACATCGTGTAATATTATTCTTTTATATACGCTGTAGATCTCTCTACGAAAAATGATATTTATGTCCACTAAGGAGGCCTCGAGGCTTTTAGTCGGCCACGGTGTTTCGTCTCAATCTCACATTACTACAGGATGCATCATCAAAATCCGGACAAATCGAACAATTTCTTTAAACAAAATGTTTTTAATGAAAAATTAAATATTACAAAAAATCCTTTTATTGTACATGGCACTTGATCCCTGTAGTGTACAATTATTTGATATATCCTCCATTAGCTTGAATGAGCCTTTATTCTCGATTTGAAGTATTCGCTCGCACGCTGTAATGTAGCGCTATCGACGAATGCTACCTCAATAGCAGTCCTTAATGACATCACATTGGGATGTCGAGACTTGTTTGTGATTTTTTTAACTACGCTCCATACGTAGTAGTTCAAGGAATTTAAATCTGGGCTGTTTGGCCAGAATTCCTTGGACTAAAATATACCAACATCGTCTGAGAGAATTTTGAATCAAATGACTCGTATGCCGATGCACTGTCCTACTGAAAAATATATGGCCAGACGCCACAGTTTTCATCCACGGCTTCACTACATCCATCCGAACGCGCAAATATATTTCTTTTGCGACAGTTTCCCCTTTTTTAAAGAAATGTGGTGGCATGACATCATCTTCTGAACACAATATTTAACACGTGAACATTGACTGAAATTTCATACTGGCAACAACAGACATCCTCGGAGTTGTAGGTGAGCCATTATTCCTCCGATTGATTTTTCAACAGTAAACATTTTTTCAGAAAAGAACCTGATTTGTCCTGACGCTTCATTTTTCAAAGAACACAATAGCAGATTGCAACAAAAAACTCGGCTTGTCTTGGCAGCCTCAGAGAGTATCTGTTGTATTTTTAACATGTACGACATGTATCGAAGGTCCTCCTCGTCGGCAATTCGATGCATTGTTGGCTCGCTTATACCAATAATCGATCCTAATTTTCTCGAACGATTGCCCTAGGTCATCCGAAATCAGCGTTTGAACTTTTTACCGACTGTGAGAATCTTCGCGGTACGTTCTTTCGAGTGATTCTTTCTCGCTTACTGGAACCTTCATTGGACTGTTCTAAAGCTGTATATTTTGCCACAACATTATAAACGATTGATCTCGGGTATCCAAAGAATTATTTCCGTTGCTAAGCACTCAGCAAAGGCCTTTGATGATTCTTCGATTGTATTCTATACTTGATTTCAACATGACCATTTTGAGATTATGATTAGAAGCATCAGGCATCTTTCTCGGCCAACAATAACCTCTGGCAGAAACACAATATATATAGCGGAAAATTTAAATTAAAATTTGTCTGGATTTTTGTTTTGGATGCATTCTGTATATATACCATATATATATATCTATATATGTATATATATAACGTATGGGAAAAAGTTCGTGGCTTTTTTTAATGCCATCTAACGGGAAAAACGCCACGAACTTTTTCCCACACCTAATATATTATATATATATATATAATATATGAAATAAAATTTTATATAAAAGAAACATATGTAACACATTAATCGCGATAATTATTACTTAATACAGAAACATAAAAAACACGTGTTGAACTAACATCTTATATTAATCCTCTTCTTTTTGTGAAAGAGAACTCAAAAACAATAATTGGTTTAAGTGCTCACTAATTACTGTTCGTAGTGCCTAAAAAAATGGCATCACTGGCCGATGTTGAATAAAAATTAATCGGATATCGATTAATTGATTAGAGAAAATATCGAGTAAAAATATTCGCTTCAGCCAAAAAAATCATCGATGTATCAATTAATTAAAACATCGCCCATCCCTACATTCTTGCTGAGCTTTTGTAAAGAACGTGTGCCTTTGACGGGAGAATTTTCGAGAATCGCTATCGTGAAGAGAATTGCTGAGAAGGATCAGGACGTCAAAAATAAGACTAGCCATCGCTGCTGTAAAGCTGTCGATCCAGGTTCATAACTTCGAACAGATCGCATGTGAAAAGCTCACGTCGCGGAAAGCAGCCGGTTTAATGGCCATGTAAAGTCGGAAAATTGCGGATCATCCTCCCAAGCATTGTGATTAGGTGAAATCTTAGTTGTCGAATCGCGCTCACCTCTCTTGCCACAATCGAATCATATTAGGCATTCGTGCTGTCATGTATCGGTTGTACCGTGTCGAAACGATTATTGTGATTATGTTGCGTTTTCGAGTTAACGTTCGGCTTCGCGTCGGCGTTACTCTCTGGGTAACGTGTTTTACTTCGCGTACGAATTCTTGCTATCGAGAGATCTTGCGAGTAATCGATTGTCATTATCAGTTACCCCCGAAAGTAACCGCGGAGAGAAATAAAAGCTCGTATTGTAGAATACAGTTGTCGTCCAGCATTAGAAGTAAGTCATCGTTCCGCCTTCATGGAAGTGGATTATATTAAGTCCAGCGAAGAGAGCAAGCTCCGCAGATTGCATGTAAACGATTCGCTGAATATAATTGTTTTTTATTTCTTCACTATTTCGTGTGTGATTCTTATAGCCTATTTCTCTCGCTCTCCGACAATTTCCCCATTTTTGACAATCTCCCTGCCATCGCGGATTAATTACGAATGAAGAGATTATTGAAAGAGTGGCACGCTCTCTCGTGCCTGGCGCCTAATTATTTAGTGAGAAGATTGTGAGGCTGATGTCATCTTGTCAGAAAGGCTCGCTCGCCAAGGCGGTGTGCAATTACAACGACTCTTTTTGTTGTAAGAATTTAAATTTTATTGTTAAATCGAATTGAAGATTTATTCAAAGCGGGCGGTAGGCGAAGCTTGTAGACCGAGAATTGATGCATTCGGTAAGATGCGTGCACAGATAATTCGCATTTGATACGACATCGAGTGGTTTCTTATCGAACGAAATTATTATATATATATTGCGAGCAGTAACGAGACCGACAAATCTCGCCGAAAACGCAGGCAATTCTCACACTGATGACCTCGTATACTGAGAATGTTAGGTGACAAAATGCAATAGTAATATGCGATAGAAAGTCGATGTGGTTCGCACTTCAGATTCGGGATAAGAAGCGTTATGAAAGACTGCATAATCCGTATTGATCAGGATCGGGAAGCGAATTGATTTCTCGCACGCGGAATATGTGCGTGATCATCACCTTTTCGAGTGTCGCGCAAGGGGGATCGTGCCATTTAAGATAGACAGCGTGATTAGAACGAGATACACGCATGTTTTGAACAAAATGTTGGTCGCAGACATGTGAACAGGGATGACTCGGTATCTATGAGCTGTTCACTTGCCATCCCCAAGAATATATTGAAATTAACAATGATTTCGGAACATACCGCTCGCCTTGATTGTATGCATTCGAAAAAGTTCGCATCAAAACGCGCAAGATATAATAATGATATAACAACGAAAATAAGTTAATACAAATATACAAAATCGCAATACAATCGACGCTTACAGTTCGCGATACTGATCAAAAACATTAAGTACGTTCAATGGAAACTCCGCTACGGAATCTTTAAATTCTTCGGAATTGACAGATAGAAAACAAAGTTTTACAATTGGTCGCCTGCACTCGAAACGACCAGTTTTTACAGTTACGACGCGAGTTAATTTGTCATTACCTGGATGACACGCCGTGATCCGATCAAGTTCCCAGTTGGCTCGATGGAACCAGAGGGTTGCACAGAACGATTTGGCTGATTTTGGCTAGTCACTAGACAACGCGCTATTTTGAGCCTTGTTGAAATGCAAGTAATCATGATTTCCAAAAACCTTCGGTTATTTGTTGAACCATTTGCCAACGCGAAAGTCTATGTTCGTTTAAGTCACGGTTGGTTCGGCAGGAGCGATAAGAGAGACTAAAGAATGACCAGGAGTCAGAGCGTGATAATGGAGATTATCGGAAACAGAAGCGATCAGAAGGCATGAATTAAGGCACGCCTCGATTCGAGAGGAGCGTTGACATCTCTTTAAAAGTTAGTGTGTGGAGGCTGATTTTAAATGATGCTTAACATGATGCTTTAAGATCTCCCACATACCGCCGAAGTGCGGCGATGCAAGGGATAGGAAATGCCACGCAGTTCCATCTATAGCGAATCGGTTTCGGAAATTAGGATCGCGAACTGCTTTCGCATGTGCATTGGATAATTCGTGATTGGCGCCGTGAAACATGGTTCCTTTATCGGAATACATGGACGTCAGTAATCGATTTAGAAAACGTATATAGTAGATAAGGTAGTTCCTTTTAACAATTTTGGTCATGAAGAATAAAGACGCGAGATCCTAATTGGACATAGCATGCAAGGCACATACTGGAGGTTCTGAGTGTTGTTCGAGAGGAACATCGGAGGGTACGAGTTCGAAGGACACGAGTTCGATCAGGACTCGGGAAGATGATGCAACTAAAGGGATGATAGAGGGCCTAACCTCCATATTATATATCCTATATAACATGTGTCTTGAAAAGATCGAGAGCAAGATCGCGAGACACGAAATTGGTGTGTCGGAACATGATGTCACGGAATTCCAGGAAGGAATGATTGCACAGCCGAAACGCGATTGGCGACATAGATTTTCCATCAGGAAGGTGACTGACTCAGCCAGGCGAGTGTAATGGTGCAGTCCAGCAGTGATACTTGAGCTTCAGAAGTTGGAGAATTGAGCGGGCGAAATGCATCAAGCGAGCGAGAAGCACCGCAGCGGATAATTTCAATCGCGGGATGCTGATAGTTTTAAGAGGGACCATTTTTGATTTGGCGACAAAAAGAGAGACGGAGTCTTTTACGGTACGGAGATACACTGCGGCAGTCAAAGCCGCAGTCGATGCGTCAGAAAATGCATGAAGGGCGCAGTGTAGAGTATGAGATCTATAAGTAGTCCTGCGCGGAATGCTAATAGCACGAAAGCTAAAGACACGAAAGTCGTTGATAAATAATCAGACTAGCAATCAAGAAGTTGGCTAGAAATTTCGTATTCGCATTGGAGGGATCACAATCGCTGCATGAGAATTTTGGCGGTAATACTAACGGGAATAGCCCATCCTAAAGAAAAAACTTAGCGATGATCGACAGAATGGCTCGTATGGTGCATTCGGGTGATGATACGGTCACGCGAAATTGAAAGATGTACCATACGTAACAGTAAAGAAAGCAGTAATCGGTGATTGATCCACCAGAGGTAGGTGACACACAATGCGCTGGTAATCGGTGTCTCGGAAATCAACTAAGATTTATCGATACATTTTGGCGATATCGGCGGTAAACACGTAACGATATTGGCGCCATTGCATTAGGACAATAGCTAAATCCCTTTGAAGTTTAGGGCCAATGAACATATAATCAACGATGTTCCGTTTGATGTTCGACATGAAGCGTGAAGACCACTCGTAAGTGATGCATTGCATTGCTGTTATGTAAGACAGCGTGATGCGAAATATAATAAGTTTGCTCTAGTTCGACAATTTCTGTCAGTGGACTTTGGTCATATGACCGAGTGTTTCGTACTCTGCGAGAAATTCGCGGTACTCGGAAGCGATAATTGGGCGGTCTCGAATTAAGTTCCAAGCGGTGAAAGCTCGAAACAGCAATAGAGCGCCTATTGAGATAGGTGATCCGTTTTTAAACGATAATCGAACAATATAGTGTTCTCCCAGTGTATGGGAATGTGATTCTAAAGTGCTCTTCGCACTGGTGCTCTTCAGGGCTTTCTGAGGCACTTCCTTAATCTCCCAAAAACGATGAAGATCGCGATCGAGAGTTTCAAGAACAACTCCGATGCGCAAGCGCGGAAATTGATTAATAGTCAAAAATTAAGTTATTGATCCAGAAAGAATCCAGCCAAAAGTCATATTTTGCGCAATAGGCTCATGTTCGGAACCCTTTCGAGAACCAGCATGCCGAATCGGCACTAATTATGATATCGATCGGATCCGAACTCATAGGGTCATAATCGACAAGTTCAAGTCCGGCGATGTGTTTCTAATATTATACGCGATATTTACTCGATTCAGTAAATATTTCGTTAATGATCAAAGTATAAACGCGGTTGTAGTATAGGCAAGTCGCGAAACGCCGGAGTAATCATAATTTGGGCAGCGTGACGCACGATGGACTGCATTTTGCTAATGCCGGTAATGGAAACGGAGCGATTAATTTTCGAAAGGCATAGGCATTGAGCAAGCGATTCGGAGATAACGTAGAGACGGATTTTTGATCCAGAAGCGTGTGAACAGTGACAAAACGTTTATGAGACGAATAAACTCGCACGCGCACGATCGCGAGCAAGATTTTGTTATTATTGATTTGATATTGAATATATTAATGATGATTCCGGAACACTTCGCAATATATATATATATATATACTACATGAAAAGTCCCGGGATTTTTAATGAAAACAAGCGTTTTTTTGGGCAAAGTTATATTTATTCCTCAACATAGTTGCCTTCAAGGGCGATACACTTGGTATATTTTCCAACATTTTGATGCCCTTTCTGTAGTACGAAACGTCCAAGCCTTCGAAATACGCCTCGGTTTCCGCGATAACTTCCTCATTCGATGTGAATCTCTTTCCCTGAAGCCACCGCTTGAGGTTTGAAAACAGATAATAGTCGCTGAGGGCTAAGTCTAGAGAATACGGTGAGTGAGCAACCAATTCGAATCGTAATTGGTCCAATTTGGCCATCACTCTCAAGGACGTGTGTGACGGTGTGTTATCGTGATGGTACAGAACGAAAGTAACTTAAACGACTGTAGCTTATAAACGAATGAACGAAATGTCATGAAACTTCATACATAAACTAGTGGCAGATGAACCTCTCGAAATGAATCATGTTTATTTTCTAGTGGCGCCACGTATTGAAAAATCCCGAGACTTTTCAGCCCATGTAGTATATATATATATATATATATATACCAAGTGTACAAGTATGAAATGACGATTTTTTTCCCAAAAAACACGTTAAATTCGGAAAAATGATAAAAAGAGATTTATTCAAAGTATGCTCCATTGCTAGTTACACATTTTTCCCATCTTTCGGGCAATTTGTGAATACCACGTCAGTAAAAATCTTCCCCTTTTGCCGCGAACCATTCATCGAGCCATTTTTTCACATCTTCACGAACCAAAGCGCTGCTCAGCAAGTGCGTGACCCATCGATGCAAACAAGTGATAATCGGAAGGAGCCAAGTCTGGTAAGTAAGCCACATGGGGTAGAACTTCCCAGCTGAGTGCTTCCAACGTGTCCCGAACTAGTTTTGCCGTATGTGATGGAGCATTGTCATGAGGAGAAAAATGACCTTGTGTTGCCTCTTTTGGTATTCTAGTCGTTTTTTAAACAGCGAACGGTTCAAATCGATCAATTGTTGTTGATAGCGTTTGATATTAGTCGTTTCGCCAGGCTTCAATAGCTCATAATAGACCACACCCTTCTGGTCCCACCAAACACAGAGCATCGTCTTCCTGCCAAAGCGATTCGGTCTTGCGGTCGATGTGGATGGTGCGCCTGGGTCT
>Ga0157363_1004524_pt1 | contig 12832 bp, 5 predicted proteins | sample AttsexASBM1_FD_111477 | JGI IMG/M metagenome (GOLD analysis project Ga0157363, IMG submission 111477) | Fungus gardens microbial communities from leaf cutter ant in Ribeirão Preto, State of São Paulo, Brazil - Atta sexdens ASBM1 | ecosystem: Host-associated > Fungi > Mycelium > Unclassified ...
ACGACGCGTTAGGTCTCGTGATAGTAAACAAAATTCTATTTGCGTGCAGTTACGTCGCGAATCATGTCGGACAGAGTGCAAACTAATGCGACGTGTGAAGAAGGCGACAAAAATCGCTCATTCTATCTCTATCGAACGTATAATAGAAGTCTTCTCCGTGGGAGAAAATAAATGCGTTGAGTATTTATACGTTGAATATTTTTATTCTTTAATATTATCTCCTTGAATATCCAAGAAAGTGCGACATTCGCAAATAGTCCTATCTGATATGTAGATATTCTATATATTGTTCACTTGTTACAACAAAGATATAACTCAAAAAATAAAATTATCCAGAAAATAAGTTTGAATGTTTTTATGAAATTTTAATTTTGAATAATATTTTAGCAATAGCAATATTTTGATGTGATAACTGATTGTAGAGGAATAAAAGTATGTCCTTTATTTTTTTGTCTTTTTTTGCAAACAATTCCAAAATGATAGTTTTGAGTTATGTCATTGTTGTAGTAAATAAATAATATATGATATTCTTCGTACGTGCGAGACGGAGACAAGAAATGTCATGGATTGAGTCAAGATATATCTGATTAAAAGACTTAAAAATTTATCTTGATGTCTCTAACTAAATTCTAGTATTTCTATCAAAGAAAAATTTTTATTTTTGATGCGTTTCTATCTACCTTCTGTAAAATATAAGAAAATTTTATGGTGTAAATTTTTGTAAACTTTAATAAAATACAAGAATTAAAATGACGCATCGGAAAGATATGCGATAATGAAAAGATATGTGCGCGCGGAATACTCTCTAAAACTTTTAAAGTGAGTTTTTATTCTGAAGAATGAAATATGACTTTTAAGGATTGAAAATACAAGATTCTTTCAAGACTGGTTTAATTTTTATTCTTTAGAGATTTCATTCTAAAGAATTTAGAATCAAGCAAATATTAATTCAAATCTCGAAAGAATAATGCTCTTGTAACACTGCAATATGTACGTTGCATAATTGTAGCCAATGATATCGAATTTATGATACGACATCAAATTTATGATACGATTGTTTCTCTTTGTCATGAAGAAAATGAATTTCATGAAGTGTTTCTACGAAAGTCAATATTAGATTGATTATCGCGTTTGTATACTATCGAAATACTGTCGAAATACTATCGAATATTATCGAAAAAGCATACAAACGAATGAGTTTATTAAGCACGAATATTGATGCATAAAAAGAATTTTCAAAACTATACGTACGTACGTATTTGCGAAGCGGCAACATCGAATATGATTTTCTTACATTGACTACATCGAAAGAAAAATTCGGAAAAAAAGATATTAGAATCTACCTAAATTATAAATAAATAATTTTCTTGATGTATTAAATAAAATTTTTTTATATCAAAATATCTTTTCTCATTGAAAATAATTTTATTTAATGTAAGAAAATTATTTATTCGATAAATTCTAATAGCTTATTTTTTTGTATCAAGATATTTTTTTCGATGTATTATTATATTATAAGAGAGATTGGAAAATTTTCTATAAAAATCGATAGATACATCGATGTTACATCAATGCTTATCCGAAAAATCTGTCGGTTAACAGCTACGTCGAGCAATGCTGTTATTATCGTGCCAATTTTGATTAAAGTAGCGTTAGTCCGGATCTGCAATATATTCAGAGAAAAATATAATTTTGACAACTATTAAATTAACAACTTTAATTTAAATACTTGCAACTATAATAGTTTTACAAAATAATAAGAACTAAAGTAATACTATATTTTTATAGTATTTACTTTACTATTTTACTACTTTAGTCCTTATTGCTTTTTAAAACTAGTTACAAGTATTTAAATTTTAGAGTTGTACTTATAGTTGCCACAACTATTTTTTTTCTCAATACAGATTTTTAAGCCATAAGAAATGGACAAATCACAGTCAATTATTCCTCTTGCATTCGACTATAATTCATCAAATTCTTACGACTTAAAGCTTAAAACATCTATTGTAGATCTAGACTTACATTTATTGTATAACTATACTTGTCTTAACGAAACACTACCTTGTCTCCAGATTTATTTCGAAAATATCGATAAAAAGAGAATAAAGGGCATGTGAGTGTCAATCTAGCCGTTTAACGTATAAAATCAATATTTTTATTTCGAAAGCATGCGAAAACTCGGCGATTCCATCATCAGCTTTCAGTCTATTAACGTATTGTCACTTTCGACAGTCGTGCTATGTCGCGTTTATCATTTGATACTCGCGAACTTTCCAAATACCGATAATAGCCTCGTTTTTGATTTCTCTGAAAGAAAAAATTTTGCATCAACCGGAAATAAAATGTTTCTTGACCGCTCAATTAACAAAATTCTTTCGCTATCGAGAAGGTAGTATTACTTTGTGTAAAAGAATATACCAGCAAACACGTTGTGATTTATTTAAGGATGTTTAATACTTATTTTCAAAAGATTAAGAACATAACAAAAATGTTACAGATTGTCCTATTATTATATTTGAATATTTATATTTATATAAAATTTGAACACAATTATTTGATTGATATTTTTATTGTTACTGATATTGAATAGATAAAACATCTTTAAAATTTATGTAGTGAAAAGATAGAAAAAAAAAAGAAAATAACAAGTATTGAATTTTCATAAAACGTTTAAACGATGGAGAGAAGTATATTTAATGGTATTTATTTTAGGATTATTCGGATTATCCCGTTTATAGGTTTATAAAAGCAGTCAGATGTTCACAAAGTGACTCGTCGAGAAAGAGAGAGAAAGAGAAAGAAAGAAAGAAAGAAAGAGAGAAAGAGAAAGAAAACTTTACCTTATGGTCATTTGATAAGAAGTTTGCAAGTCCGAGATCACGGAAGTGTTCCAAGATAATTAAGTTCTAACAATAATAAAACAATTGACGTATTGTCATGCGGTGAGAACAATTGTTATAAAGTGACGAAATCACTATACCGTGCACCAAAAAGTCACATCTTAATGTCGCGCACGCGTGCACTTTCGCAAAGCCATTCCAAATTTACGACTCGAGACGTAAAATATTCTTCGTATTCTTCCGTATCGTCCATACCGTCAAAGGCCAAACGAAGTTTGATCTTTCGAAATTTTGCGCGTTCGAAATTTTGTAAAACACGAATTATGTTGACGTGGTAATTATCTTAATTATCTTAATTAATTAAGACTTTCGAGCGATCACGTTCGAAAGATTTACATCCTTGACGGAGAGAATTCGATTCTTCTCAGCGTACAGCGGCGACTTCAATTTCAGCAATTTTCAAGCGAGACGAATGGCAAGATCAAAATCGGATTAGCGGGCGGAGTCGTGACTGCCGTGGGGCCCAGCAAAAGCGCGGCTGTTATTATCGTACAGACGTATACTCGTTTCGTCGTGACGGTCGCGTCGAATCTGGGCCAGCTACAGCGTGGCGATCAAAATAGCACGGCGTCGAGACAGCTTCCACCCTTCTCTCCATCGAGCGAGCACTCGTCATCTGATCCCCCTCCACGCACGCACGACGCACGCTACACGCATATATGTACAATATAATGCATTCCACATCGCCATATCGCTTGACTTTGTCGCTCGTGTTGACAACAGTAACAATTTGTCTTTTTCGACGTATAGTTGCCTGGTGAAAACTCAGATCGCGTTGGGATTATACATTGTATATTATCGTATAGCGTCTCCAGTCCCTTTCGTAAACTGGAAAAAGTCTTGTTGCGTTAATTGGAATTCAGACAGATTTAATCAGAAAGGTGCAAATCAGACACTTAAATCTGTCAAACATTCCAATCGAGATATGAAGAAATTCAATTACGATAAGCAGAGAAATTAATTGTGTATCTTAAAATAAAAATTATTAAAGTGAGCAAATTCTAGGTGTTGATCGATGAAATTATAAATGTTCTAATGAATTTGTGTTCACTTTTGTAATCACTCACTCGCAATGCTCGATCCGATTTCCTTCGAAAGCTTCACGGCGTTTCGGCTGTTGGCGCCGCCTAATGAATCGACTTCGATACTGATCGATGATCGCGTGCCAAAGTGGCATGCAAGTATCGGCAGATTTTTAAGTCGGTAATTTAATAAGGAAAGGAACAAATAAATCATTAATCAATCGATACGATGTCACTTCAGTAATTGCCACGTGTCAATAAACGATGATTAATCAAGCGATTATAATGGCGATACTGAGAACGTCACTTGAGGAATCGAAATAGATTAGGAATCGTCCGATGGTTGCGCGTTATTGCATGGGATTGCATAAGATTGCATAGATCTTTTCGCCACGGCATCACGCGATAAATTGGTACCGATCTGTGATCAAGTTTTTTTTCTCAGTTTTTTTTGTTCATTTTTCATTTACGCCACGCGCGCGCGTATCTAAATGCCGTACAACTGATCAGTAGGCGCGTGTGACTTTCACGGTCATTCTCGCTACGCCAACAGAAAACAAGAAAACGTCGCTTGTATGACGTCAAAACTCGCCAAGCCGGATAAATTACTAGGTCGTTTCAGTAGCGTATATATGTATGTATACGCATTGTCGCTGCAAGACACGCGCGACTTGTCGACTCGGATCAACTCGGATGCAACTCGATGCGATCCGTTTCGAAGAATCGCGGATCGATGAGAGTACGAAGAAGCGTTCAACGGAATTGGACGAGTTCCCTCGACACGCGTTGACATTGTCAACATCGTTGTCGATCTATAACAACGAGATAACGTCCTAGTACCTCTCGAAATCACGTGTTCTTCGGTCATGAAACATTTTCTAAGCCACACAACAGAAATAACTGACAGCTTTCAACGCATTAAGAGGATCCTAAAATCGTCTGTGTATTTTACCGATTATTTTATTTTTATAAGTATTTTAACTGTACTGTCCTTACAAATTTAAAAATCCTTTTCCATTAAAATATAAAAATCCTTTTCAATTAAAATATAAAGTAGTAATGCAGTCCAAACTGATCGATTTTAAAATACAATACATAATAAAAAAGCTAAAATTGAAAAAAGATTGGAAAATTATAGTTTTATCGGCTTCTCGTAACAATATTTACTTTACATAGAAGCTTTATACTTTGTACGCATAAAACAATCTCGATTTGAACTAGAGATCACATGAATAAATAATGTTAAGTTCTTAGAATTAGGTTTAGAACTTACAACATAAAAGATTAGTTGGAAAATTTGTACGTATGTATGCGTGCGATGTAGTATAAGTGCATGTCAATGACACATAAATCGTATGTGTGTAAATGAATCGGTAAGTCCGGATCTACAATAAATTTTTAAGCCTTAAGCCATAAGGAATGGATGTATTACAATCAATTATTCTCCTCGCATTCGACTGTAATTGGTCAATTTCTTACGGCTTAAGGCTTAAAATACTTATTGTAGATCCGAACTAAAACAGACGACTTAAGGGATCTCCTCAAACCCTTTTTTTACAATTGCGTAACTGTAATTGTAAGTGATGATTATATTTGATTAAAATTGACCATTCTCCTCATCTTCTGTAATTGGTCAATTTTTCAACAATAAGCACTTACAATTGAACTATTCTATCTAATTGTAAAATGGGCTTTACGGTAATTCGATAATGATATGATTCTTTTTCATGTGGGATAAATGCGCGAATGAAAAAAATATTTGGCGACGAAAGCGACGGAAAGTGACGTCACTACAAGAATCAATACGGCCAGGAGGAGGCGTTATGACGTCGGTCTGTGATGTCACTGTCGTCACTCGCGTAGGAGACGCACCATACACGTGCAAATCTAACTAACGCCAACGCAATGAGAAACGGTCATTACGCACGCTCTGTACTGAAAATGGGAGCCACTAACGTGCGTTAATTCTTCCTTTAGACAGGAACATAATAGACTCTTGCATAATGCGTAATGCATAAGGCGTAAGAAAATTAACCAATCAGTCTTTTATTCCATGGGAAGCAGAAAAGGAATGAAGGACTTTGATTGGTTCATTTTCTTATGTATTATGCATTATGGATTACGCAAGACTCCGTTATGGACTTTCTACAATAAGTTGTTATCTAAACTTTAAATCTTGAATAAGAAATTGACCAATCATAGTCGATTATTCTTCTCACGTTCGACTATGATTAGTCAATTTTTTATGATTTAAGACTTAAAGTTTAAATAGTGGCTTATTGTAGAAAGCTTATATCAATTACGTAGATTCTCTCTCTACAGTAAATCATTATTTAATCTTTAAGTCTTAAACTGTAAAAAATTGACCGGTCACAGTCAAATGTGAGAGGAATAATCGATTAATCGGTCAATTCTAATTTTTACGGCTTAAAACTCAAAGCTTAGGTAATTTATTGTAGAAAGCCCAGATGTGATAGAAAAGTCGATACCATAACGTAATGTAAAAAGAAAAGTCTACCATTTTCGCTGCACAATAGAAGAATGAATTTCTGGTCAAATTTGATTTAATTATTTCCAGTATTGCCATCGCCGTTACACACGCAATGTTACATCTTTCTTTTTATGTCTTGTTACATAGGGCGTAGTACAATGTGATGTCATGCCTATTGTCGTATAAAATCGAATACACGTGCTACACATTTTTTTTATATAATTTCCATGTGGGGATGTATGTTCCATGGGTGACGATACGATAAAAGACACATATCATTACAGAAAAAAAAACGGTTCTTTTTTAAATGTCGGTTAGAAATCGTCTGTGAACTTCAAAGATAGTTTGTAATTGACATTTTTGCAAAAAAATCATATTTTTTCGCGTAACGATACGTGTGATCGATATACGTATCACACATCCCTATCTCCATGTTACAAGCTGTGCATCTATGCCACTCTACCGCTCCTATTTCTTCCTTCTTCATTCCTGCCACCACCAACTTTTCCAGACGACAATGAAACAGGGTTGAATGAGCTATGAGGGCGACGAACCGTGTATTAGGCAACGTTCATAACGACGCAATCATCGCTAGCGAGATTTTCATCTATCGAATTATTCGATCTTTTTCATTATACTAAAACGACTTTCATTATACTAAAACTTTTATTAAAAAGAGATCCAAAATGAACAATGCGTACCAATGGTAGTTTTATTTGCTGAAAGTAAATATCGTTTAACCAAATATCTTTGTACCGATATCGTTCATTTCGAATATCCGAATAATATCTAAAAGTTGTAATTTTTTTTTTATAACTGAGAAGTACAAAGATGCACGGAATTATTTGATCCACGCTGATGATAGCATTAATAATTTGCAGCGGCCTCATTGAGAAAATATTACCGTAAACATTTTACGTTATTAAAAACGAAGGAAATTTTTTCTTTCAGTACAATTTTGCGATTTAGCATTCATATATAATACATTTGTAAAATAAATGTTCCTGGTTTTAAAGTAACGCGATTTTACTCGTCGTAAAAGGTGCAGTACGACGCGAATAATGAAAGCGGTCGCGGCACGAGTCTCACAATCAGGTCTCAAGTGTACGCTAAAATCGATATTTCAAGTAGGTCAGTAGGTTACCAGGCGAAGAGTGATAAGAGACTGCCTCGGACTAAGAGTCGCCAATATCAATGATATAGAATTATACTCTATTGTAAATGAGGAATATACAACCGGAAGTAGGGAAGAATTGCTGATTGCATACCAGTCGTCTAAATATTTCCGTATCTCATCAATATTTTATATTATTACTCAATATATATATATATATATATATATATATAAAACATTGAATAACAAAAATATAAAATAAATGAGAAATATAGACAAAAATTTAACAGGTTACATCTTGTTTTGTATGTGCCAACATCATTTTAAAAAATCAAGTACAATTGACGTTATTTTTTGCTCAATTTATGTTTAGCTGATAATAATATATAATATAATCGTGCAATTTTATTTTTATATTTTCATAAAAAAATTTTATAGTAGAATATTTTACATTCTTTGTATACATATTTATAATTATTATAACGATTAAATCGATATTGTTGTCGGCTCTCAAAGGCTTCTCTTTAAGTTTGATTTATTCGTTAGAGTCTTTATTGAATTTGTTAAATCGATATTTGTATAAAATCTATCTAGTATTCTAAATCACATATTATCACAAGCTAAACTACTGACAATAATAAAGTTAATGATTTATATGAATACAATTGTAAAAATAAACCAGTTTTCACGTCTTCTTATTATTTCTCGTCTTTTTATTATTATCCTAATAATTATTATTTTATCTTTTTTCGATTAATTTATTTTCAATAAAATTAGATGTTAGTTAATTATTAGATATCAATAAATGATTCCTTTTATTAATTTTATATTTTTAATTATTTTTATTCATAAATTCGATATTTTCAAACAAGATACATTTAAAAAACCAACAGAAACAGTTTAGGTTTAAATTATTAGGACTTAAAATGTATCTTTTACATCATGTTACAAAAGTACTTTTAACGAATTAATTTGTTATTAATAAAAACATATAATAACAGGTGTCTGAAACATCGAGCTAAAATTTCCAATGTTTATTTAAACATACTGATTTGTTTTGATACAAATCAGTATCAAATGGAAAATATAATGAAAAAAATAAAATTTATTTGTTATTGGTAAAAAGTTAAATATATAATAATAAATATCTGAAACATATCAAACTAAAATTTTCAATGTTTATTTACGTATGAATGTTTTGGTACAAGTCAGTACCAAATGGAAAATATAATAAAAAATAACTTAAGTGGCATACATTTGATATTTTCCCCTACTGTCTGACACATAAATGTGCGTATATAAATTTTCAGCAAAATACAAGATACAAAAAAAAAACATTTTCATTGTTATAATATTAACGTAAAACAACTAAGCGTGTTTTCACGTGTGCATCAAGCGTGTGCGTGAATTAAAAATTTGTATGAGAATCAACAATGAAAAAAAAAGAGAGTAGGGATCGCAACAGATAAAGAATAAAGAAAGTCCCCTTTCTGCACACATCCGGATGTGGGCACCAACACAGATTTGCGTAGCTCCCCTCTAAAATCCCAGCTGGCCCCACTGACAGTGGCCCCGTAGACATTAACAATCGTTATCCAAGGTCAGTGACATCGGTCATCCACCCTATCGTCTCGTCTGGCGTCTCGAATATCTGTTTTTTTTTCCTCTGTCCATCGGGCGACGGTTTTCCTGCGGCTATAATATAGCTGGGATATAACATTCGTCGTCCTTTAGAAACCGGCTTGGAACAAGATATTCGATCCGCTTAAAAACTCTCCGACATTCCCCTCGTGGGATATACTATTTTTAAGCATACAACCGACAGACGTCATTCGCGCGACGCAGCTTCGTCTGCTGTGCGTTTACATGTATAGGAAACTATCTTTATGAATTTTGGATTTTTATCTCGCGTTGCGAGAGACTCAATTTTAAACAAATGCAACGTAAGCTCGTTCACAAATTTCATTCGATTTCGTTACATTTGACGACGAAAACACAAGGAATTCTAATCTTTAAATTCTTTGGAGTGGAATATCTCATTCTAAAGAGCCAGTCTTAAAAAAAAGTGGCTCAATCTTATCTTTAATGCCCAGCTCCACCGATATAAGATTAAATTTAATCTCGATTCAATTTATTCCTTATCTTTTTTAATTTTAATACCCGTTGCTATCAGTGTAAATTAACTTTAATTTCCATTCAATTTACTCTACTTTTTTGTAATTTTTAGATTTTTTGTAATTTTACTAGAAAAAGATGAAGAGAATTAACTGAAATTAAAATTAGGTAAACTACGTTGGTAGAAATAGAATAAGAAAAAGACAAATAGTAAGTTAAATCGAGATTAATCTTGATGAAATTGGTGAAACTGGGCTTAAGAAGAGATTCAGCCTAAAAGTTTTAGTGAATAGAATTGTGCAAATTTATTTAACAAACCTTTGCATAATGCATATAGCATAAGAAAAATTAACCAATCAGAGTCCTTCATTTCCTTTCTTTCCATGAAATAAAAGGCTTTTATTAATTTGATTTTCTTATACCTTACATGCTATGCAAAAATCTTTGTGTTTTATATTTATACGGAACATGTGCAGAAGACTGGTATATTTCATTGTCGACATTTAATTTTGCTTCAACAATGCACCAACTGTTACAATTGGCAATTTTCCCAATTTGTCCGAATTCTTGCCTTGATGATATTAATTTTCTCGAAAATACGCACAAATGATTTATAGTAGCAAAATGTACACGCGAGTCGAATCTTATGGAAGCACGTTTAGTCGTTTGATACCCTGTGTGTATAAAGTGTATAAAATAAATTATAACAGATACGCAACGATGGTGGTCTATTTTCGACGGCGACGTTCTTTGTTTTGCTCTCCAAGTGTGTTTTGTCTCATGTTGCGACAAGCGAGGTAAGGGCGAGATAGGTAAAAGAAGTCACATGCGAATCTTGCAGTGCGTTCATGTGTCGATGGCAACTTAATCCGAACTGAATAAGAAGCTCCTTATCGCTCGTCTAAGGTCGAAGCTTCGAGCACAATGTTACATAAATTGATTCTAATACAACGCCATAGTCGTTCGTACATATGTTTAGGAGTACGAAGTGGTTATGTTAAATCAGCATGAGCGCGTTCAATTTTTCGACAAATCTTGCAAAAAATTGTTTCCGAATTCCATTTTATTAATCTCTCGTTAATTTTTTTTTCGTACATGATTCGGTACTTCGGTACTTGTAGAAATCTTATAATGAGGACCATGAGATGCCGTACTTTTCATTGGCCAGTCTTTTTTGTCAACTTCAGTAAGCTAGAAAGAATAAAATAGTTTAAGTTAGAATAAGATAGGCTATACAATGAGGCAACATATATACATTTTTTTGTTTTGACAAAACTGCTCGTAACCAGACTCTATAAGGTCTCTAAATGCATGCAATCTGCGCTGTAGGATTATGTCCTTGAAAGAAACCTAAAGAATCAAGATAAATGTTTTAAAGAGAACTAAAGAAAACTAAAGAGAGCAACATTCTGTCAACGAGAACACTTGAATTCGCACTCGAGTTCTTTGAAGATAAAAATGTAACTCTTCTTCAATGTCTCAGTACACGAATGTTTAAAGGAATTTTATCATAAATGTTCTTGATGAACAATAAACGAGACAAATTTTTTTTCTAACTAGAAACTCTGCTAGCGCGCAAAAAAAGGAAAGAAAAAGAATATCTAGTATACTATTTTTAGGAAATAAGAAGCGGCATTGAACTCGTGAGAGATAAAACGAGCACTGTTAAATTCATAATGTCAAATTATACTTAATTTGAGTTATTTATAATTATTTCAATAGGTCGCTATTGCGTTCATTCAATATTTCAATATCTTTAATATGACTAAAATAATGGCATAATTTAACTAAAGAAAATGTATTAAATTTGATTTAAATTTAGCTTATTACTTACTAAATGCATATTTTAACATGAATGTGTTTACTTTAGAACTAACCACAAAAATGTGACTCATTTACATTTTGACATATGTGGAAGTTAAAAATAATAGTGTTATATTTAACTTAAAAGCCAGGTTGCCACAAATTCCTCGTCCTAAAATTCCAACTAAAATTCTAACTTTTTCCTAACTTTCAATAATATTTTAAAATTGTTTGCATTTTTGTCCTAATATTTTAAAATTGTTGAATATTTTTTCGAAAGAACAATTTAACATAGCAATGTAAATTATTAATATTGCTGACACTGCTTGTATTAGATTGTTAAGTAAATAGTATTTTAAAACTAACGTAGGTAATGTATGTATATCAAAAAAAAAAAAACTTCTTTAAAATCAAGAATTTTTATTTTTCAGAAAATTCCTTAACTTCTTTTCTCCGATTTCCTTGACCGTTTTCAATTTCCTTGACATATCCCTGATTTGCAATTCTATAGCAATTCTCAAAGAGATTGGATTATCATTGCTCCTTTGATATCAAATAGTGAAGGTTTCTTTCTACTTTGAGTAAAAACTGTAACGTTCCGTTATATAAACCACAATGAAGAGAACGAGAAGAGGACCGCAAAGATAGAGGTAGAATACCGAAGCAATATGTCGTTGGCCTCTTTCGGCTGAGTTCGGCGATAGATAGCCGGGTAACGTGTTACGGCCCTGCACACCCAGTCGTCTTACCAACTCGTCCTTCGCCTCGAGCCACACCACACATATCGCTCGCAGACCATAGCTCGCAACCGGTCTAGTGGAGATAGTAATTCTATCCAACACGTGGCGCGCGGCGGAAAGAAAGAGGTATGTCTCGGAATAATCTTGCGGGAAACGCCTTGGTCACGCCTGTGGAGGGTGGTCGGAGGCCTCTGAAAAGATGACACCGGCAGAAAAGAGCTAGCGCTACTAATGCCGCTTCTTCGTCGTCGAATTACTTGACGTATTGTTTGACTCCGCGCGTGCTCCTAGTATCCGATTCGTTTGGACGAAACAAAACACTATTGAACCTTCCGACCTATAATATTCCGGACCAACTTAATCGGAGTACTAAGAAAAAGTTCTTAGAGTTTAGACACATTGGCTTCAGCAGAAAAAGCAGTTTTACTTTTGTTGTATGATTCTTTAGTATGATTGGTTTATATTGTGCATTTAGATCCAGTGAGAAACTAAGGGCAAAATCAATAACATTAAAGAATTGTACAATAACTGCAAAGTTATTTTTACTGTTGAACGCAGTCAATGAAAGTCTTATCAGTGAATTAGTGAAGTTGGCCAACAGCCAACTTGTACGACTAAAACGATTTTCTTAAGATTGGCCAAATTCG
>Ga0157363_1004527_pt1 | contig 12830 bp, 5 predicted proteins | sample AttsexASBM1_FD_111477 | JGI IMG/M metagenome (GOLD analysis project Ga0157363, IMG submission 111477) | Fungus gardens microbial communities from leaf cutter ant in Ribeirão Preto, State of São Paulo, Brazil - Atta sexdens ASBM1 | ecosystem: Host-associated > Fungi > Mycelium > Unclassified ...
ACTTGCGAACAGCTGATTCAAAGACAACAGAGAAAAGGTTTTTTGCATCGGATTGTGACTGGAGATGAGAAGTGGATATTCTACGACAACCCCAAGAAGAAAAAATATTACACTAAGCCCGGTTAATCGTTGCCATCGATCTCAACATCAACACCACGGCCGAACATTCATGGTTCGAAGATCATGCTCTGTATCTGGTGGGACCAAAAGGGTCTTGTTTATTATGAGCTGCTGAAACCTGGCGATTCTGTTACGGATATCGGCTACAATTGATTCGTTTGAGATGTGCATTGCGAAAAAAACAGCCGGAATACGAACAAAGACATGATAAAGTTATTCTTCTTCATGACAACGCTTGGCCTCATGTCGCTAAAATCATAAAAAATATTTGGAAACGCTCAAATGGGATGTTTTACCGCACCCGCCGTATTCTCCGGACTTTACTTCTTCTGATTACTGGTCATTCCGAAGGATGCAGCAAGTCACCGGTTCACTTCTTTCGCAGAAATCGAAAATTGGCTCCAAAATTGGATCGCCTCCAAAGACGAGTTATTTTTTCGAGATGGAATTCGAAAATTGCCTGGGAAAAAGTAGGCAGCGATGGACAATACTTTAATTGATTTCATTCATTTTGTTTTGAAATAAATACATTTTGAACACAAAAAAAAACGGACTGAACTAATTTGTACTCCCAATATATTTTTCATATGGAACTTTTTTCCACACAATCAATATCTTTCGTTTTATAAGCGAAAAAGTGCTTTTTGCAATTATTCGATTTTTTTTCGCAGATTTTCTTCACAAGTCTCGAATTTCAAATATACGCATTTCTTTTCTGATGGCCTTTCGAAAACTTTCGAAAGATTTGAAGAGAAATGTTTATAATGTTTAAAATTCTACTTCTACTGAACTATTCTTGCTACTCGAGTTTATGAAGAAGGTATATAACGCACATGAAAAATCGTAAACAATTAAATATTATTACAATTAAATATATCGTAAACTGTTGCGTTTTAACATGTTTGTATTATTCTGGATTATAATGAGAGGTGTATACTATTACTATGATTTATTAAAATTTATAGGTTATTTAGAATGCTCCTCGCCCCTTATTAATGCAAAGGATTGCCGAGAAAGCATTTTTGGTCGCTTGAAACAAGCGAATAGTGTAAGAAGGAGCTCGCTGTCTCGTTCATTCTCGGTATGCCGAAGGTGAGCACATGTATATGGGCTCATGCTTGAATGTATGACTACCGATTTCAGACTGCCGTCTGATTCTATGTTGTTACCGTCAACACAGAGTTCTTAGCTGAATAATCAGGAGAGATTATATTTAAGAAGTATAAGTTATTCCAAATTTTTCAAAACTTTCAATCAATTTTCAATAATTGCATATTATTCTTATTAATTATTTTTATGATTTCATTTATTTAATTACTTCATAAATTATCTTAATTTATTATTTCTTTAATTTAATTACTTGTTATGATCTGCAATATTATACACATGGATGCGCACATGACAGCTGACAACCTATACAGCACAGAAGCTTGCAACAACTTGCTGCAACGTTGCAATATTGCAATTGCAATGCAATATTGCAGAAATATTGCAAAGATATTATTGTGCAATATTTTTCCAGCAATGGAGCTATATATATATATGTGTGTGTGATTATTTTGCAGATTTACTTATATTAATTAAAATCTTTCTGTTTTACTAGTTTATTTTGTTCAGTTGTCTTTACTTCATATTAAAATATATGCATAATTGATATTTATTATTACTCAGCCAAAAGTTTAATTTTATATTTTTATCTAATAATGTATCTAACAATATATTTATTTTATATTTTTACAAAATTTCAGATATTTATGCAATTATATTACTTATAAGAAATATGTACACAAAAGATTTGTTTCCAAGCGCCATAGTAGACGGATTATTGCTAATAATATTGAAATAGATATCGCTGGCTGTTCGAAATCAATTCTAGATTCATATATATCAATATTTTTTCTAAAAGTACTGTTCAGTAGATGTACATAATGAAAATGTTATAGAAATTATTTGTACATAATAATAACGCAATGCTACTTTAGGGGATTCATAATAAATGTCAGATCAAAACATTCAGAGAAACAGCGATAATAATTGTCATGATCCTTTTATTATATTGACCATATTAGAACTGAAAATCATAAATCTATTATGAAAGAAATAGATAAGACTTATAACAATAATGATGATGAAAAGAAATTAAAAAATGTTATAGCTACATGGGTTGTAAGGCATAATATTCCCCATAATGCATATAATGTAAATTAAAAATTTGATCTCAATATACATCGTATAACATACCTGTGGGCACACGAACATTGTTGCAAACTCCAAGCAAATGTATTAAAAGTATGTGGAGGGGAATACTTTCATTTTGGTTTACACAGTATTATTAAACAGATGGTATTAAAAAATAACGATAATAAATTTTAAGTTAATAATAAATATCGATGCCAATAGCAAAATCATCACAAGCATCTTTATGGCCCATTTTATGCTCAAATATAGTAAATATGACAGCATACTTTATCAGTATACTTTGAATATAAAAAAACCTATTAATTCTAATGTTTTTCTGCAATCTTTAATCAACAACTTAATAGATTTAATTAATAATAGGTATATTCATAACAAAAACATAATTAAAGTTTTATTATTTTAGTATGTGATGCATCAGCTAAATCTTTTGTATTGTGTATAAAAAGTCATATAGGATTTAATAGTTGCAATAAATAATAGTAAAGGGCACATATATAAATGGTAAATATAGAATATGCTTTCCACAAAAATCCTTTAAGAAGATGAGTTATTTGCCATTAATGCTTATCTTAAAGATTTTCAAATTAGTTTTTCTATTTTAAATAATATTCCCAAATTTTTACCTTTAACTAATACTCTATTGGATTACATGCATTTAATATGTTTAGGAGTTATTAAAAAAATAATATTACTTTGAATGAAAAGTCCACTTTGTGTATGTTTAAATGCTAAATCTATCAATAAAATATCACATCTACTGATTTTACTTAGAAATACTATACCAGTTGAATTTGTTAGAAAATCCAGATTAATAAAAGATGTTAAGTAATGGAAAGCTACAGAATTTAGAAATTTTTTATTATACAGGTCCTATTGTATTGCAACATAAACAAACATATATGCTTTTCTTCACGTTATATGTAGCTATAGCAATTCTTGCACGTCGAAATTTATATCAAGAAGAATTAATAAATTTTGCTGAAGCTTTATTTCATCATTTTGTTGAATCTTTCGAAATATTATACGGAAAAAGAGTATATATCGCATAATGTGCATAATCTTTTACATATATGTTCTGACGTAAAAATATAGTTCACTTGATAATTTTAATGCTTTTCATTTTGAGAATCACATAACATTTATTAAGAGACGATTACGAAAAAATGAGAAACCATTGCAACAACTGATTAATAGGTATAATTAAAATTATAATTGTGAGGTTGAAAATTATAATTTCTTATTTGTAGAACGTGATAATAGCAATAAATATTCTTGTAAATATTTGCATAACAGTGGTCCAATACCTGGTAATGTGGATGTTGAATCACAGTATCTAATGATATCAAAGGGGAAATTTAATATTAATTGTAAAAGTTCTTCTAATAATTGCTGTTTATTAAGAAATAGAAAGTGCATTCTGACTGTGAATATTGTACAAAAAAAAGATAAAGAAATTTATCTTATTGAAAATTAAAATATGTAAAAGATTTATATAAATTGTCCAGTGATTTCCATATTAAAATAATGACAGTATATAATGACAACGTTTATTCTTGATCAATCTCGGATGTTCTATGTAAGGTGTGGAAAATTCCTTATGGGAACGATAGAAACAATTACGCAATTTTCTGTCTTAATCATGAAATTTGATTTTGTGCGTTACATATTATAAATGTATATATATATATATATCACTGCAAAATTTGATCTGCAGTTGATGCCTGCAATATATGTTATATATAATATATATATAATATGTTTAACGCGGATACGTCATCACGTATTTGGCCTAGTCATTTAAAACAAAATTTCATATTAATAAGTCCATAATAACAAGAGAGATCTCAGAATGGTAAGTCAGATTGGGAGATGTTACCAAAGAAAGTTTTTAGTATTGCAAGTGAACAATGTAACACACACACACACACACACACACACACACACAAGTTTGTATTTATTATTATTAATTTTTATACCTTTTAATTTTTACCTTTTTAAAATAATTTTATTTTAAATTATTTAGATGTTTGATGAATAGATTATGCAAAAATTATGTTTAACGGAAGATACATCAAATGTTGAGGAAGCAAGTATATCGTCATGAACTAAGAAAACGAGAAAAGAAAACATATAAAAGCCCAAAAATATATGTCATCTTCTTCTGAAGATGATTTATGTTCATATAATAAAGAAAATTATAGTGTTAGATCATAACAAAATCTACCTGTTCTTCCAAAAACATTTTATGTCAAATAATAAAGAACTACTGTAGAGTATGTCATCAGCTACTAGAGATATATTATGTAAAAACACTTTGTTTAATTGTTTATGCAGTAAACAGAAATGGTGAGCATTATGTAGCTATAATTTATTAACCTTATATGATATATTCGTGAGAAATTAATATATTTAATTACTTTTCAAATATTAGTGACAAGAAAAATAAACAGTGATAAGAAAAATAAACAGTGTTTCAAAGATTTAAGTTTTCTTTCCAAAGTTACGATACGTAAGTATTTTTGTTCTGTTATTTTCAATTCATAACAATGAAAATGTTACAAATAAATAGTAACATATCTTTTATAACAAGTTCTGCTTCAAATATCAAAAATAAAAATCTATATACTCATGGTAACTTAAAAAAAAAAAAATATATATATATACACATATAATCTTTTTACATATTTCATATACTAAAGAACTATGCAATAAATATATTTCTTGCATGATGTATATAACAGTAAACACAGTAATAATATTTCTAATTATCAACTAAATAATATTAATTTATTTTAGAATTTCAAAAACTAATCTTAAGAAAGGTAAATACAATATTATATAAATTGGACATCATTGAAAATAAATTCGAAATATTTCAAAAGGACAATATTATAAACTTGCATTATACAAGAAAGCAACATTCAATTCCGATATGTATATTACCACAATTAACATTGTTTGAAGAACAATTACAAGATATAAAATTCAAGGAAGATGTGATATGATATATATTTTTTATTTTTATTGTGAAATATCTGTTCATATGAAAAATATCATTTAAGTGACATGACAATTTCATATTATCTTCTAATATTTTTCCTTTTATTATGTTATGAAATCTTATATACTTTATGTGCTATGTACTGTCATAATAATAAACAGATCTTAAAAAGTTTGCGCAATTAAGAGCCATTAACGAATATACATATAGAGAGACAGTCTACATTAATATAATATTATTTATTGATAATTTATTTTAGCTTAATATTTTTTACATTGTTGGTGGAAATAATGCACATATCATGATACGAAATATATTCAAAAAAGCAATAATGGATGATTTAGCTACAAATTTCAGTTGGACTGATAAGAAAAATAAACAGTGTTTCAAAGATTTAATTCTTTCCAAAATTACGATACGTAAGTATTTTTGTTCTGTTATTTTCAATTCATTTAAATAAAAAGATTTCATCTAAATTAACATGAGTATATACAAAATATGTCCTAAATAAAATTATCGACACATCAACAACTCATAAACAGTAGGTGTTAAGAAAAAATTGTTATAATTAGTTTTCAAATTTTGAAAGGAACATGCTGTAAGATAGCTATATTATTATGGCATTAAAATGATTTTTCTTTAAAGTTATTTCTAAGTCAATTTTGTATTTTTAAATAAAATCATACGCGCGTTCTTTGCATTAATTGATCCTCCATATCATTCTCTATTGCATATACAAATACTGCATAAGATTATCGAAACATGTATACTTTAAGAAATATTGTATATCTTATGCTTAAAAGTGTTTGCATATCTAGATAAAATATAAAATATTTTGAAAAATATTCACGTTTTGAAACTGTTATCTCAGTATTTTTATATACAGAATAACTTGAGGAATCTATTTTATGTTGAAAAAAAATCATATAATATAATACTATTTAAAGCAAGGCTTTGCTCTGCACGATTTGCACTTCGATTTTCGACTCGGCTTCGTCTTTCGCTATTCTTCTTATCTCATCACCTTGCGTGTAAAACTTGCTGCTCTATATCTTTTTTTTCGTTTCATTACATAAAATAAATAGAATGAACAAAAAAAAAATAGAACGAATTTTACAGTGTGAGCGCTCGAAGCGGTGGACCTCATGTCTACGAGCGTCATACGCTTCTAAACGTCGAGCAGCATTTGAACTGTGCGTAAGATGATAAGGTGAGAAGAGTAGCGGAAGGCGAAGCCGAGTAGAAAATAGTCGAGAAGTACAAATCGTGTCGACTTGATTTAAAGTATCAAAATTGACTTTAAAATAATCGAGAAAAAACATTTTAATATCATAATAACATATTACATTGTCATAATTTTCATATCAACTGTCTCATATTTCCCTTCTCTTTTATAAAATAATTATTTCTCAACATGTACTGCTTACAAATTACTCAGAGATGTATTGTTTTATTTGGAACACGTACTTTGACTAATATTTAAAACACATATATTGAATAATATTAATATATATATTTCAGAAGCTGTTCGTATGTCATATACAGAAAACGAATTTGCAAAATATGCATTTAAATGGCTTGCACAAGCCACTGTAAGCATTCTAAGGTAAAAAAAAAAAAGAAAAGAAAAGAATTCGAATAATAAAAATTATATGTGCAATCTACAAATACTTTTTTCGTATATTATATATTCATATACTAACTATTTTTTATATTCATTAGCGACATTAATATATTTGTCGAATATTTGTTCAACCAAAGAGAAAACAAATTTTTGTTTTATTTATAATATTTACATAAACAGTTTATACATGTGCAGAGCTCATATATATATACATATATATATATATATATATATATATATATATATATAATTTAGTATTTTATTATTTTTAACACATTCTGCATATTCTGTTCAACCAAAGATATAAAATAGTTTTTTTTGTGTTATACGATATTGTTTATTACGATATTGTTTATTACGATATTGTTTATTTATCTCTGCACATTTAGTTTTATTATTATATATAAATTATTATAAATAAATATATATATATATATATATATATATATATATATATATATACACATATATATGTATCATAATTCAGACTTTTATTATTTATTATAGTTTATTATTTATACAATATCATTCAGATTAATTATCAGATTTCAGATTAAAATTAATTAAACCATTCGAAAGTTTTGGATGATATAATTTCATGATTGAATTATATAATTAATTAATTCAATCATACCATTAAAATTATATCATTCTAAAACTTTCGATTGAGTTAATTTCTTAATAAGGCTATTATCCTGATATGTATATACAAATTATTGCATATACATATTATATTGCAATGTTGCTGTAATGTTACATTACAATATTTCCGCAAGCAGACATACTGTTGCTGCAATGCTTCAGCAATTCGTTGCTGCAACATTTCGCAATGTTTCTACAATCTTGCAGGAAAATATTACTGCAACGTTGTTGCAATCTTGCTCTATAGGAAATTTATTAAATTATTTCTTCAATTCTAATTAATGATATTTAAAATTACTGCTTTCAAAGATAATCACAAAAAATTATCTTTTATTAAATTTTCTCATATATTTATTATTAAAATTATTATTATTTTTATTTGAACTGTTTTATATGCCTTTTCCCGACATACAAATTCTCATTATAGGTAACATAATTATCAAAAAACAACACTTCATCCTCTTTCCATTTAATATTTTTTTTCGGCTATTAATTCTCAACCTAATATTTGACGAATATAAACTTTTCTTACTATAAAAAGCAACTTTCAAATTTTAACTTCCCGATCTTTAGGAGCATGGCACACAAAAAAATTTAAGTAGTAAAATGTAAGCTTTAAGCGAATTGATCAATTATGGTAGAGTCCGTAAAACCATAACATAAGCAGTAACTAATCCAACATGTTGATTTCCTTACGTTTTACTACCTTAAGTTTTGTGTGTTTAAGCAGCGTCTACAATGAAATTTTAAGGCGTAAAACTTAAACTTTAAGCTTTAAGCCATAAAAAAAATTGATCAATCATAGTCGATTGTTCTCCAGACATTCGACTGTAATTGATCAATTTCTTACAACTTAAGGTTTAAAGCTTAAATTTTACGCCTTAAAATCTCATTGTAAATGTCGCTTTATGGCTCTTACTCTTTGAAACTTAAAAATTCAGCCAACTTTAGTTCGGTAACACTGAGAATATACAAATTTTCTATGCAAAAATGAGAGATTAGTATTTACATGTATTTACAGCTTAAAACATACATAAATAAAAGGGGCATTGCCTATATTTGCCCATGGCTCGCGCTAATGCAAACATCTGTTCTCTGAGAGAGAAAGATAGAAAGGAATAAATGTTCTCAATGCGCCGGCGTCGATTCCTTGTTCAAGTATTGACGTAAGATCGAGAAGCAGTAATTGTGAGCAGCAGGAATGAGGAACAGACACTTTACCAACATTTCCGTTACTATCTTTCTCTCTCACACTGATTTTTGCATCAAGCTTAGCGCTCTATTCTCCTTCCATTTATGTTTTAAGATTTACAGTCAAAGGGTCAGGATGCGATTACATATAGCGTGATACACAGTACTAATTAGATAACTATAGGAACTGCGCAAACAGTGCCACTTGCTTTTTTTCTCCTCTATTACATGTAGTTTGGTAAACGGCACGGGCCAATGACAAATTCACATTACTAAGCACTTTTTAATAGAATTAATTGACCGCATACCGCGCTACATGTAATCACGCCCTCAGACTCCGTTTTTTTAGAGCCAGCAAGTTCTTCAATTTCCAGTCCCAAAGTGCTAGCCCTGCTAGGTCATGCTAAGCCCTGAGAATTTCTTTAATACTATCTCGTGCTTTCGTTTTTGTACTTGAATAAAAGAAAATCATTTTTTGTTGAACAATGTAAAATGAAATACAATTTCAAGCAATATAAAAACGAGGTACAGAATAAGTATAAAAATTTATAAAAATGACTGGTCGTTTATTATGAAATTTCAAAATTTCGATCATCTAAATTACTTATTCTATTACACGAGTACGTTGATATTTATATTATTCAAGACTTTTAGTTCTGGCACATTCAGGTGTTGGATATACATGCGGAAACAATGATGAGTGGAGAAGTTTAATAAGAAATCGCGCAAATACTGGCCAAGATTCAAATGATATATAGAGTCCCGCAATAATTCTGGATCTTTCTCATCATCATTATCTTCATTTGTACCTCCAAAGTCTATAAAGAAATCATATTTAATAACATTCTCTTACTAATAATTCCTAAATTTTCACGCAATTTATAGATATTATTTATATATAACTTACGTAAGATATTTGCACTTTCATTTCCGGGATCTATCAATTCATCATCATCTTCTTCATCCTCATCATCAGAAATCTGGATGTTGATATAAAGGAATATTTTAATCAAATTTCGCATATTACTTTGATAAAATAATAAAATAATAAATAATGAAAGATTAGGCAAAAATATAAAACCACGATACTTACTTCTGTATCTTGGCTAGCGCTAATGACTTCGATGTCATTCGACAATTCGTTGATTATTACTTTAAAAATTTTTACAAGTACAGGCACCGTAGTCCATTCGTAAGGCTGCGATTCAGCTTTGCTTCTGGTCCTTACACCATCTTCGATTCCTGTATATTCCCAAATTATAATTCGCTATTTTGAGAAATATATTTTGAGAAATATTTTTCATAAAGTAACTTTGTCATGTAGTAAGTCAAATCACCGCAGTGAATGAGAATATTATTGTATGTAATACCTTTTGAAAATTCTTACGTAACGTAAAATAATAATAAAAAAATTAATTCAATCATATATTGGCCAAAGTTTGAGCCATCATATAAAATAAATTTAAAAATATTCTATACAAAGGAAGATAGAAATTTTCGAGGACTTTGCTATCGCGCGTGGATGTTTTATTTCGATATTACCTTACATATTTTTCTTCGCAGAAGCGAAAAAATAATCATTATACTATAATAACGCCAGAAAAGAGAAAAATTGGTACATTAAAATAAAGTTAATAAAATCCTTATTCGTATCGTTATGAAGTCACTGTCATTAATTTATTTATGAAATTAATTCCAATATTCCATAATTGGATCAAATACGAATAATTTTTGCACCACAAAACGTTAATAAGATTACATTTTTCATTATAACATTTGTCATTTTGGTATCATTTTCTCCATTTCAAACGGTGTGCGACGTTTGAAGTACAGGAATCGATACCGAGATGATAAATGTTAAAAGTTTGTTCTTTTTAGCTAAAATTCCACCTTGAGAAAAAAAGAGAAAAGATGAACCGTTCAAGAAGTTTAGCTAAAAAGAACAGACCTAAAATGAAAAATGTTTGTGGTGCAATTATTCACATTTGATCACATTTGGAATTAATTTCATAAATGAATTATTAAAGCATATAACTGATTTTATAACGATGCGGATTTTATTCACTTTATTTCAATGTAAATTTTTTCTTAAGTCTGGCGTTATTATAATGATTATTTTTTATTTCTACGAAAAAAAATATATAAAACAGAAATAAAACGATCTCCGAGCAGTAGCACCAAATCCTCGAAAATTTCTACCCTCCTTTCAAGAAAAAGTCATGAAGTCACGATCATAAAACATTTTCCAAAAGACTATTTTAGAAGATGGATGGAAATTTTCTGTCAGAAAAAAATTAATGAATTTATAAGTAATTAGTAGATTAGTAAAAAAATGATAAATATTCTGTTTAGGGGAGTTCCTTTCAATGATCTTGATTTTGACGTATGTTGTCAAGGTCATGACTCTGAGTAACTTCCAATAAATTTTAGCCGTCGTTCGTTATTCGTTAAAAAATTATTAAAAAGAAAAATTTTAAATATCTCTTTTATTTATTGTACTATAGAATAAAAATTCTCTACTTTAAAATAGATTTTCTGCTTTAAAAACAAAAATTTTATTTGAAAATGTTATTTTTTAAATATAATTTTTGTTTTCATCACAAGGTGTTTCAGTCACAGAAATAAAGTTAAACTTTAAGAGCATATTCCACTCATTGTAAGGCTAAAAAAAGTCATATAAATGGATTCGAAAATGCTTCCTTTCCAAGTTATAAATATTTTTTTATTTTATACTTAAGGTAATTCGAGAGAAGACATCACAAGGGGGAAGACGCCACTTTGTTTATAATTTTTTATAGAACATGCGGCCATTGACCATACTGACTGTGCAAAAACGTGTGGTAGACAGTTACGCAGTTATTGGCAGAGATGAACATGTTCATGCCAAAGTTGATTGGTAAAGATTGGTACAGAATACGAAAAGGTAGGTGGTGAAACATATTCTTTGTAATATTTAGTATGTTAACAGCTAAGTCTGTATTTCGATTCTTACTGTAAAATGATATATGGGCAAAATGATATACGGTTTTTAATCAATATTTCTTGGATCAATATTTCATATGGATATAGATTACAATTTGTAATATTCTTATATGCGTAAAAGTTGCAATAGGGAGTTTGAATGAAAAAAATAATACATTTTTTTGTTTATTATAGAAATATACATTATTATAAATTTATAATAGAATTTGTAATTTTTAGCAATTTTAGGTAGGTATCAAAAAACTAAAATAAAGTTTAATAATATTTGAAATTTAAAAAAACAATTTTGATTGACTAACAAGTGCGTGACATCACACTGCAATAAATCGTCTACAATCATCTGCTTACGCTGGAAGGCGAAATCTTAAAATTTTCTTCTTAAAAATCTCTTTAATTAAGAATATTAAAATAAAATGCCAAACCAACTAGATCCAGGATTCATTAAAATCGATTTAACGAAACCACAAATAACTGTATTTATGATTTGGGATATTGTTGTGACGAGTGATATAATACTCTAGAAGTTCGAGGAATAAAACCAACTTTTTAAGTATATTTTTATTATTACCGTGGTAATTTTTTTCAATTTTATTCTTTATCTAAGCATAGATAAATATTAATGTATCTATAATATTATAGATCATCAAGAGAAAAGTACTGACTTCGCTATAACAGAGTATAACCTATAGATTATGTCAGCATCAAACAGGAAAATTCTATTTATACAGTAAAAGGAAAAAAATCTGCCCTCTCTCTGAAAACAGAGTTCGACAAAAAGATTATATTGTAATCTGTATTGTCGACGAAGAAAAAGAAATAGTTCAACACATAGAATGCCTGAATGTGCAACATCAGAAGATTAAAATATTTGAGAGTAATAGTTTAAAAAATAACTAAATTTTTATTTCATAAAAGTAATAATTCAATAAACAGTCGTTCGAATATCCTTATAGAATAGTTATTTGCAACTTTAAAAATACAAAGTAAAATAAATCCAAGATAAAAGTTTATATATATATATATATATAAAATTCATATATATATATATATATATATATATATATATATATA
>Ga0157363_1004528_pt1 | contig 12829 bp, 5 predicted proteins | sample AttsexASBM1_FD_111477 | JGI IMG/M metagenome (GOLD analysis project Ga0157363, IMG submission 111477) | Fungus gardens microbial communities from leaf cutter ant in Ribeirão Preto, State of São Paulo, Brazil - Atta sexdens ASBM1 | ecosystem: Host-associated > Fungi > Mycelium > Unclassified ...
AGTAAACAAAAAGTAAAAAATGGCCAGCGCACAACTTTAAGATTTTTTAATTTCATTTATGTCATTCGAAAGAGAATCGTACCCATTTGTACCTCTACTTTCGTTTGTTATTACCTCAAAGGGTTCGGAGATACAGCGCGTTTCAATTTTTGCGCGACCCGTATATAGTGAACTTAGCCAATTTTTTGAAATATCGAAATGGGACCAACGGCATTCGAAAGAGAATCGTTCCTCGTTGAGGAAACAATTTTTTTTATTTTGAATTTAGCTAATATCTAGTTGAATATAAACTGTTGATGATATTTTAAATTGTATCATTTTGATGAATTATTCATAGATATCAAAATTATCACACCTTAAAAAGAATAGTTTTTTTTTTAAGGATTGTGAAACAAAAATGGCAATTATGCTTCTAAGAGTATAATCTTTTTGTCGACATTATTTGATTAATCAATAATTTCCTATTAAGTTGGAAAAACTTGATTTTTTTTAAGTTTTGTTATTTTTGAAGTAAGGAAACTATATAAAGATATCGCAAGTCTAAAATTTATTAATATAATCTGATTAATTTATAATGTACACATATTTAAAATAAATAACATTGTCTTTACCTAAAATTTTCAAATTATTAGCCAATATAAGGAATTTTTATGTAATAATAACATAATTACGATACAAATTTATTTTGTGCGGATACGTCAGGAAATAACAGTTTCAATTCTCGTTGTAAAAATGCTTCATCTTCAGATATAACATACTTCTTACACCGGCTGATATATTTCATAGTCATATGCAACAGGCCGTTTTTCGATGTTACCTCAGTGTGGTTGCATTGTAAAGGAATTCTAGAGGTGAGCCCTGGTTTCTGCAGAATAGCTAAATCGCATGTTGCATACGTAACGTAAGACATATCGCCTTCCAGAAGTACGTAACACATTTTCTGGAAAATGTAGGGGATAGTCATAGAAGAGAAAAAATATGTTGATTACATCGGTACGTTTTTCAACAAGCGTTTCCAGTATCAAATGAATACACAGCAATTGCTTGTAATTATAGAGATAAAAATTTCACGAATCCAATACTTATCGAAAATATGTGAGCAGACGTCTTTTTCGGACTTTCAACTTTCTTAATCTATTTAAATTTATTACACAATTATGGATCAATAAGATTAAAAAGCTTTAAAAAATAAAAAATTTTTACAGAAAAGAGATCTTATATTAACTCTCGATAGTATTGAACCTTTTGGATCCAAATGAACATTTTAGTTCGCACTTGTCTATAAAACTTGTCTATAAAATTTTTGCTTATGTTTTTGGATATAATTTTTAATATATTTATTAAAACTTTTCTTCATTTACAGATTTGGATTTTGTATTATACAGTTTTTTTATTAAAAAAAAATTAATGAAATTTGTGAAATATACAACAAAAAGAAAAAACTTTAGATTCAAAAATATATGTAAATTAGGATATTTTTTGATTGTTGTAATTGATAGCCGACGAAGCAATCAAAATCATCAAATACCAGAGAAAAAAGTTTTTAAATAAGATATTAAGAAATAATTTTAATAAAATAGTAAGGAACTAAATTATATTTTGGATAAAATAGATTCGAATAGACCAGCAAGGTTAAGTTATACATATACATTAATGCATACCATAAACAATTTCTTTAATAACTATATATACATACAATAAATCGATAAAGAACACAGTAATTATACTTTAATGTTGAAAGAAAATTCGGTTACAAATTCATCAAGGAATATAGTTGAAGCCGCGAAGTTTGTTGCAAACTTTATGAAACATCCGATATATTGCATAAACAACCGTAGCAGCTGATACGTTCCCTGGTATCTCAGCTATTCACGTGTGACGACACTAGTGAATGCTGATGCTCAAAAGTTATAAGAGCAAGGGAAGCTTCTTCAGCGGCTTGGATGAGGGAGGATAAACGCCGTATACAAAACGTACGAGACGTTCTTAACTTGAAACTGCCTCCGACACCCCGAGGCATAAGATGAGCTCGCTTACAATTCAAGGCATACACTCGTACGGTACGGGTGGTAAAGAGAAACCTACGATTCACGGTAGATTCCTACGCGGTAAACGAATTAGAGGTTGATTTCTTGGGTAGGTAGCCACCTATCCACTCTTCTCGAGTACAACGACCATCCTCTAGTATGCCGTGTCATCCTTCCGGTTATCTATCGTACTTCTCGCCACGAATCGAGGTAAAGGGTTAGATATACGTCGGGCAACGAGCCTGGCGTGAGTGCCATGGCACGAGAGATAAAACCAATCACATGACACTATACACACAGAAATTTATTGCCACAGATTATCTGGCGAGAGTCCAAACACAAACACATTTCTTCCTTCGACCACTCGTGAGACGGGTCGCTTGAGGGGGTAAGAGAAGATATGAGTGAAGAGAGCCATTGAGTGAGAGAGAGAGGGGGGAGAGAGAGAGAGAGTTTAATATAGGAAGAAATAAGATAGAAACACGAGTAAGTTGGGGAAGATACAGTGAGCGAGAGAGCGGAAAGCTCCGACGATGGGCGCGGGTCGTCGAGCTTTCTGCTTGTTTCTTACCCTGTACTCGCCCCCGCCCACACGTTCGAGAGTCTCCCTCTTTGAACCTCGCGGAAACGAGGGGATTTCCCCAGCAAAGACGTGCATCGCTTTTTATTGTCGGATAGACTGTTTGAACAACAGCCAACGTGGCAATCCGAGTCCTGCTATGCGTAGCTCTGTTTGCGCCTTCTCTTCTTGTCCCCTTTTCCTACTTTTCCTTCATTTCCTCTCTGCATTACAATGCGTCTTTAACTGCGCAATTCGATCTTGCTCCTTTTGCTGCTTCGTATGCGTAATTTATATATACTCCAGAGAAAATAGACCACAACTTATTGGACTAAAATAAGTTGCGAGAGCTAACTGCTGGCTGACGGATGTACGAGGTAATCCTGTAAGTAACGTACGGTTAGCCGCTAAAACATGTTTAGATGTAAAGTTTAATCCAAATTTATGTACATTACTTTATGCAAGTACAACATATAAACGCATATGACTTATTAATGAATTTAGTCAATAATTTCTTATTTGATTAATTCTTTATAAAAAATATGCCAAAAAATTATATAATATTTGAGAAATTAATCAATTAAAGAAAAAGAATGCAAAAGCTTAACTCGTGTGAAATTATATTCATCTTTATCTACTTATAATAATTAATTAAAAATGTTTATAAAAACTGAATACTATTTGTGGAATAATCTATCAAATTGATATCATGATAGCGATTTTATAATATACTAAAGAAGTGCTCGTTCACAAACGAGGAAACAAAAAGTCCGTATGGAAGAATAAGACGTAGTACGTATGCGCATTTGCCAAGAATATTCCGATATCCAAGAGCTGATATCTGCTTCTGTATCCTAGCCAATAATCTATCTTCAAAAGTAACTTAACGGGAAATCGACGTCCAACGCGGAGTCGAAACCGAACAGAAGCAGGCACGCAATGGATCGGAGTATTTCCAGCGGCAGGAACAACATTTTCCGCAGGGATGGGGCAAAGTGAAGAAGTTTTCCTATCGTTCGCGTCCGATATTTGCATAGCAAGATCAATACCAAGTATTGCTAGATCGAGGGCATCAGAGAAATGGTTGCTATTATGTATCTCACACGAAATAATACCCATCATAAATTTAATTTATCATATTTGAGACTGATACAGTTTTTTTATTACATGAGATAACGCGATGGTAACGAAATAATATAATTCATAAAAATGAGATCTGATTATTATTTTATACTATATATATATATATATATAATTACATATTTTTTCTATTTATTTTCTATTATATTTCCGTAAATAACTATAATCTGTAGACAACTTTAAGTATAACTAAAACATTAGTTTAAATGTTTTTCTAGTAAGAAGTAGAAAGTTGTTTCTATCATTTATATTAAATCTGAGATTATAATCCTGTGACAGGAGAATTTAATTAGATTCCTATTATTAATCGAAAATGTTTTACAGTACGCAACTTTGAAATACTTAAATGATCTTAAAAATAGATTATCTAACGTCGTATAGAAAATACGGCTGACTAGTCTTCTCAGTGTTCCCAAATGTCATTCAGAGCAGAGTTGAGAAAATGGCGACTTTTGTCTTCTTCTAGATAACTCATTCATAGTCGTAGAAGTGGACGATGAAGCAATCGTTTCAAATCGGTCGTTAGTAAGAAAGTCGTTCGCAGGATCTTTCGACTCTAAAAGAAGAGCAAGATATCACGAGAAAGTTTCTACCTATAATCATCGTGCGGTCTTTAATCTAAAATGGCGTGAAATCTGAATCTTTCCATTCTATCTATTCATTCCTATAATTCGAAATTACAGATTTCAGAAAAAAAATTAATTTTAAGGTATTAGCAGTTATATTACATTATCTATAACTACATTAATTACATTATATATTACATTGTATATTACAGTATATACAATATAATTTTATTAAAAATGTTATTACAATTAATTTCAGAACGCATATTAAATACTTGAATAAACTTAATTATTATTAATTTCTCAATTTTAACCGCGATGTAGCTTAAGTACGCAATTATTGGTAAAGTATTGTGCTTTGAAACAACGTGATATCACGTAAAACAGTACAACAACCAATTATACGCTAATAATTAGTGGACTGTGTACGCAATAATACAAGTCCATAGTAAAGTTTCTTGTGCATAGTGCGTATGTATGTCGTAAACATACTTAATAACATAACCGCGTTAATTAACGGCAATGATTTGTCTTTCCGCTAATGTTTCCTAATATCTAATAATGAACTGATAAACATGGACCACAATACCTTTGTTTGCTGTTACTAAACAGTTCGCTCATTTTAGTTGATTCAGTATCCCGTTCAGTATCCCGTTCAGTATCCCGTTGCTTCTCGCAAATCAAGCTTATTCAGCATTGGTACGGCCTTTAATTTGCGCAACAATGCTTTTCACGCGTTATGCATTGCGTGGTCAGATTCGAATTCTGTTAAACATTCATTTGTGTGATAAGATACCATTAAATGTTATTGTAACATTAGGATTGCGGGTAAACTTCGGGTGTATCTACCGTAATAGAGGGAGTGGGAAAAGTTCATCGAGATGTCAAACAGTTTCTACTCGCGAATACTGACAGACCGTGAAACTTTGGGATGTGTCCCGTCGTTGGTGGATACGGTACTTCTTGACATTTCTGTCAAAGCAGTTTCGCATGTTTTATTAAGAAGTTCTCGACCTTGAAAATTAACATAGATTATAATAATGGAAGTTTTTTTCTAATACTCCTAATTTACCGCGCCTAACTTTCCTTTACGCTTCTCAAGCGCTTCGTACTCCGGAAGGTGCCAAGGATACTGAATCGATCACGATACCCTACTCGCAACGATGGAACGGACCGTGTAAATTTCCACCTCTACATCGTCGACGTTTCTCATTAATCGCTGATCGATCTTCTTGCTGGGTGATTAACGTCTCGTACGGCGATAGGCGAAAGAGTAACGGCAGCGGTGTCAAGGGGAGATCGAGACCGGAAGAAGAGAACAATCAAATAGAGAGAGAAGGAAAGAGGAGAGAGACCGGTCAGCAGACAGCTGGACTGACGGATCCCTAAAAGTAAAGGACGGCAGGCATGAGGTCGAGTGTTCTCCAAAAAGCATGACGGTACGCTCGAAATAGACACGAGATACTATAGATGATACGATTGCAAGCGAGATCGTAACGGCTGTTAATTCATCGTACGCCGTACGGTAACAGCTATTCGTCTTCTATATGTCACATAAGTATGCCCTGGCACTCATTGAGGTATTGGAGCGTAAGGAGACACAAGGCATAATTTCCTCTCGCCCCACTGTCGTCACTATGAAGCACATAATGAATACGCGCACCATGGTTGCATAGCTGTGTCACGTGTCACGAGGGAAACTTTGAGCTCTTGTCATCATGAAACAGCAGTCGCACACGTTACACGGTGTCATTACATGGAATTTGAACAATGATGACGATAACTGAACGGCAGGAAAAGAACACAGCTAGATAAAGAAGCCAGAAAGTTTATTACGTGATAATACCGCTTTCAGCAACAAAAACGTAATCTGATACACGGCGCATTATCATTCAAGATGCAAAATTCGATAACTTATTTAATACTGTAATCTCTTTGCGAAAGTTCTATTAAGATATCCTAGTTTATCTTTCCCTCGTAAAAGTAGCTTATAATACGCATGCAGTTTATTTTTTTCTTGTAAAAGTTGGCATATAAATGATTTCTAGTAAATATAAAAATATATTTCTTATGTAAAAAAATCTACCGATTTGTATACATATATATATTTTTTAATTATACCTATAAATGATAATGTAACAAATTTTATTGATAATAATTTTAATACTAGCTTATAAAATGCCATAAAAAGATGATTGCAACTATTTTCTATTTGTTGTATGTAAGTTAGAGTTCATTGCACGAACATGCAATGAAATAGTAATTATTATACTTAGTTGCATCGTATTCTGTCATTAAAAAGTAAAAAAAATTTACTGTTAAGAAGATAAATTTTCTTCCGAGAAAGCTCGAGTAATAGCTTAAATTTCGTGCTACGCTGTTACTTATCGAGAAGCACGACATTCCTTTCTCAAGAAATATAGTATTTCTCTGAGAAATAGATCTTTTCTTATTATATATTAACCAAATACAACTCAATATCGATATGCATAATTACAAGTCCTTCGATTTTCAAAATCTAACTATAGATATCCCATAAGAAGCTGCATTCTACTATAATTTTCTGATTTTGTTAAAGATTAAAAGTATGATGCAAACGATATATTTAGAGTTTGAATTATGTCATGTGATACTTGATTAAAAAAAGATAAAATTCTGGTGACAAGTTAACAACGTTCCCATGAAGATCCGACAAGTTTCGTAAACTTTGATGATGATCTCTAAGAAGCTGAAAATCTGGAAGAGTTGATATCTTCGACATTAATACTTTGTATGTAAGACATTCCAAATCAGAGAATCGCTCTAATTAAACAATAAATCTAATAAAAGATGTATATATAATAGTATATTTTATATTTTCAATTATACAAAATCAAAAGTGAATGAGAAATAAAAAATAAAGAGACGAGATAAAGTTGCGGTACATCTTATTGTAGATCATTATTCCTCTTATGAAGAATAATGAATTAAAGGTTGTAAATTAATATCTCATATTATTTTTAGAATAAAAAAATTAACTGTGATAATAGAAATTTTAGTTTTCTCAAATATTTAAGAAAAGAGCTTGTATTATAGAATTATAGAATTGGTTGCTCTGATTCTGAATTCTTTAAAGAGCTAGCGCAATTGTAAGAGATATAGAAGGAAATGCTGTGCGCATCGTAATAGTATAATATTGCATCTAGATAAGATAACAGTCTTCGCTCGTTAACGTTAAAATCTTACATTTCGTTTCTGCTGAATATACTTGAAATTCGTATTACAGAAAAGCTCGATTCACCACGTACAATGTTTATGCGTTCTCTTTCGCGCTAAGAACAATGGCTCGGAGAGCAAAGCGAGTTTCCGTTTCCGAGGTTACCAAAAGATTCATTCTTCTAGTCGTGCATTTGTATGCGTTGATGCGTGTTGATATGTAACTCATAAGAAGGAAGTCATATATAGATAATAAAAGCCATTTAGATAATAAATAGGAAGTCATTTATAGGTGATAAAAGTTTGTGAAATATTATGCATATGGAGTTAAACTTTTTTGTTATTTAAAAAATTATTAACTCATTATGATTTTTATATTTTTAAGACAAAGAATCAATTTTTATGACAAGTAAGTTAGTTTTATTGACGATGTAAAATAATTTATGTAATTGCAATTATTAATATCACAATTTTACAAACTCGAATTTTTTATAAAAAAAACTTAAACATTAAACTTTGAAATAGAAAGCTACATATCGTACATTTTCCTGCTTTTAATAATTTAAACTTTTATATCTCTTACAAAGGATTGATCATTCTAGGAATCTTGAAAAGAATTATTGAATTTGAAAGTATTGCGAATCGATTTATCTCATCTAGTTCAATCTTTTTTAACGCGATATGCGCGAAGGAAATGTCTCTGCTCTTTGTAGGCTTTTAAAAGCGGTACAAGTATCGGTGCATGAAAACGCACTAGAACTGTAGAGACAGAATCGGTGTCGGTGGTTGCGGCCGTGTCGGCAATCTGGACGTGCGCAAAACAGCGCTTGCAGCTGACGTTTTACACTTTGCGGTGGCTGATGGTAGCCAGATAGGTTCCTCGAATTGTCCTCCTTCCCGTGCACAATCACATCCTTGTCGCTCCAACCTTGCAAAGTTCGCACAACTCGTCCTGAGAACTGACCTCCTGAGAATTTTCATAAAAATTCAGACCTATCGAGAAAACACAGCCGCCTTTCCCACCTTCCGATCTCCACTCAAAAGTATTCTACAATTGGAAACCGATATATTCGCGTTTGATGCTTTACGTACTTTTGTTTCACAAATGAAAGACATTTTAATGTTGAATGGAAAGACGATTAAAAATCTCTCTTTATTAGAATAATTATTTTTATATGGATAAGTGAGGTCTTAATTATTAGAATAAAAATATTTCTCTTGAAGACAATTAAGTACTATTCACTGTATAGACTTTATAGTTTATGTATTATTCACAATTATTGATTTTTCGAAAAACGAAGTTATTAAAAAAAGACTGCACATAATATATTTTTTCGTACATTATGCTTTGCTATGCCTTGCTTTTGCGTTTTCTCACATCGATTTATGCATTGTACTTTCGGAAATGTATAACGCGTAGATAATAGATATATACTAAAATGAGATTAAATCACACAATAAAAATCAATAGAACATACGATTTTTATTTATTATAGATATTATATAATGTCGATTACAAGGTAATTTTGAAAACAATGTCCAAGGCAGAAATGGAGGTTCCATGGTATACGAGGAACACGAGCCGATTGGCGATTGGACAGGCAACCGCGTGGAAATTAATTAGCGAGCCAATTTAACTTTAACGACCGTTCGATTCCATAGAGTTTCCGGTGAGGTGTGTACATTGATAATAATTTCCCCGAATGCGCACCACTACTTTAACCATTGAAAAAGTTTTCCAAGTTAATTTTCTGATCGCATCTGTTGATTTCGCCGCGAAACAAGCTCATACAGAAGATATTTTTCATAATTCTCTCTATAATTCGTTTCGTATAATTCTATTAAGAATGTTTTATAAACATAGATATACTTATACATACTTTGGAAGTAACAAATAGTCAGTATAGTTATAAACATGTATTCGCAGTAAAGAAATAATACTCGTATCTTTAATATATTATAATTGTAACTACTAAAGGAAAAATATTACCGTATAAATAGTTATCGCACATTCGTATGTATGCATAGGTGCACGTATCAAATGTAACTCCTTCAAAGCACTACGATCTTTTGCAACAAGATTTTATTTTCGTAAGAGGATCCGAAACTTTCGATTACAGCTCGGACGTATCTATGTGTCGTGACCCTTCGTTCAATCGATCGCCTTGAAATTTTTATGAAGTAACAAATCCGCTACTGCATGCGCAATTCAAAAGTTTTAAAATCGTACTATCGCGAATAATTTTGAAATAATCGATATTTCAAAATATAAATCTAAATATAGGAGCGCCTCGTAAAATTTATTAATTATTAATGATAAAAATATTTATAAAAATTTAATTATGCTTTGGTTACTCACGATTAACATCTGTATTTTTGTTACATATAAATTCTTTCACTAGACTTATTATTATAAGCTAATGATGATTAGTAATTTCTACGATATTGTTTGTAATAAATCTAGTAAAAAATTTAAATATGCGATATATATATGATATAGTATATACTATATTATTTTTACGTAATCACGTATATACGTACATAACATATATACGTATTATCTTTATAAACGGATTCAAGCTCGCGATAGAAAGTATTTCATAATAACTTGCCATAATTCTATACAGATATTATTGTTAGAATGCCCTAAGAATGGAATTGGATATGGAGATAATCCGTGAAATGCATAATTTCTGTATAGAAAGTACCCGTGGAAGTCTCAAGAGTATGCCGTAATTCTGATGGTTTATGAAAATTTATTAAATACGCTATTGTATTTCTATGGATATGTTGTAAATTGTAATATATTATAGGTATGGGAAAAAGTTCGCGTTTTTCCCATACCTAATTTAGATGGCATTAAAAAAACTATCTAATAGTAAGATGCTATCTAATAAGTAATTTAAGCTCATAAATCCAATATTGAAGGTAATTTTTATTGATATATATATATATATGTAAATATCAATATGTATCTATAGATCTCTTTGGTGCCATTAATTAAGAAAATAAATTATAAGTAACTTATTATAAATAATATTTGTAAGCCTACAAGCTGACTTAATACGGTATTAATAAATCGATCAACTATTTAATATTGTATCATGCGTCGCTCATAAGCTCAACTTTGTTCGAGAATGAGCCATCGTCCATCGGGATTTCATCGGATATGCAACGAGATGGACCGATGAGAAAAAAAGGACGTCACACGTCGGCGCAACTGCGTGTCCTGATATGTTCGCGTCAACTCGCCAAGTTAAATTTTCAACAATGTTCAGAAGCGCCCGAGCACCGAACATCACATAAGAGATCGTCCGCTCAGACACGCGTCTCTATTTGCATAACAGAGGCGTGTTGCATAATGGAAATTGCCCCGCGTTGTATAACATTGCGTGCTTGCATCGTGTGCACACGCTGGCCGCCGAGAAAGAGAAAGGAATTTCTCTCATTCGCGTGCTGGCGAATAATTAGCAGGCCTGCCCGTGACATGAAGTTTGAAGCTGTTGCTGACTGGATATGCACAGCTGCCTTACATTTTCCGCATTCTTTAGGCAGATTGGGGTCACTAAATAAGAAATTACCTTGCACGAATCTTCTTGCACGAGTCTTGCAATCTACGAGTTTTTCGATTACATGAAAGTAAATCTTTCTTAACAATACAACGCGAATATTTCATTAATCTCTGCCCGTTTTGTTGCGATAAAGTGGTAACTATGAGAAGACCTTAATTACTACTCTCGTAGTGCAGTACATGCATGTATACAAATGTATATAAAAACTCAAACGTTGTACTTAAATATTATTACCATTACATTATTGATTTTAGAACCAATTGTTTTTCGATATTAATTTTTGATTTAGAATTGTTTTGACAGCAACTTTTTTGATTTTTTTAACTAACAAAATTCTTTTTTTATTTTATCTGCAATATCTGAAACATTTTATATATTCAGATATTAGATATTTATATTATTATCAGACTTTTACAACAAATAAGTTATTTTGGTATCCGTTAGTCACAAGTTAGAAAAGATTTAAATTTTATGAGAAGCATTAAAATATTTTTAAATTTAACTTTTTCTTAAACATCTTTGTAATTTGATATATATATATAAGTGTAGTATTTCCTATTACTTCTTATCAACATGATGATTTCTTACTTTCTCATTTATTTTTGTTTTTACCAGTAACCTCGGGTAATTACACGTTTATGTCGCTTCACGAAGCAGAATGTAGAAGATTGATTACAGGTGCAATGCGCCTGTTAATGGAAACATATAAGCTTCAATCGTTACCTTATTTTGAAATCATTGATATATGAACATTCCAATTCTAAGTGTCAATTACATGCACAAGGAAACAGACATGATCGACAATGATACAGCATTTCGATAAGACGATTAAGGTTGCATGCGTTAGTAATTACGATTAACGATCGCTATATGGTGTTTGACACAAGCTAGAAACATTTAAATCGATAACGTTTAAATGCAATGCAATTTTAGAAGTATTTTGTAGACAGTTATTCTTTTATCTATCTGAATGCAAACGCGCAGCATTTTAATAGATATCCTAATGGAAATTATGACATAAAATATCACGCTGCCATTTATATTTCCTTCCGTCCGGACACGGTTATCGGGAAATAATTGCATATCACGTAATCACTCTACGGTGTAGACTGCAAAACATTAAATTCGCGATTTATTTCACGTCCAATTTTGCTTCCATTTATTACGGCATTGCAAAATCATATATCACGCAAATATTGCTTTAAAGCAAACTATATTTTGTGCAATATACGCTCATCGCTTAAATAATAATGCACGGTAGTAATGCATCCTGTATTCAAATTGATATTATTCTAAAGAACTCAGTGATTAATAAATAGGTGTACATGTTTCTGTAGATTTGAATGTATCAGTATTTGCATATAATCAAGGTACTATTCACAAATATTATGTATAAAAGATATATATGGTATATTTTACAGATACAGATAAAACTGGAAAGAATATTATTAAGCAATAGAACGAGAGAAAGAATTTTCTATTAGAAAATAATTGTAAATAGATTAAAAGTAAGGAACAATTTGTACTAATTTTGTATATCTTACATATCTTTTGTACATCTTATCATATTTGATTTATTGTTTAGCATTTTATACATTGAATTGGCGTCGTTCCTATGCTACATGCCTTGATAACCCTCCAGCGTTACTCTATCTTGACAATTCGTCGACCGCGTGTCACTGATTCTCTAGAGGCTTGTCCCAAGAGAAATCGAAGGCAATACTAAGAATCAGACATTAATCTCTCTCTCTCTCTCTCTCTCTCTCTCTC
>Ga0157363_1004529_pt1 | contig 12827 bp, 4 predicted proteins | sample AttsexASBM1_FD_111477 | JGI IMG/M metagenome (GOLD analysis project Ga0157363, IMG submission 111477) | Fungus gardens microbial communities from leaf cutter ant in Ribeirão Preto, State of São Paulo, Brazil - Atta sexdens ASBM1 | ecosystem: Host-associated > Fungi > Mycelium > Unclassified ...
AAAATGTCACGATTTAAAAATGTTCGTGCAATTGTGCTGAGAAAGGAACGCTTAGATCTTAATTCGGGTCATCCTTATGTATTCCTACTTTCGTCGAAGAGAAGAAACGTCGCCGCTTCTCGGTACGCGGGGCCGAAATTTATTTTACTGAGTGAAGGGCTAAGCTGACTATGTGTACGAACCCGAGGAGAATGAATCGAAAGTGCATGCACACGTATGCATGCGTGTGTCCCGCTCAGTTTTTGTGCTGTATGCACAGTCCATTAGCCGCGTCGCGCGCGCGCGTCTGTTATTCATCATTGCGTCATACCGCTAACGAAACAACGACACCGCTTCAGGGAGGGACTTAGGAAGTCGGATCCGTGCCCGAAGAAAGTCGTTGCCCAAATGTAACACACGGCGAAAGCCCACGTAACTCGAAAACTCGTCAAACATGCCCGAGCTCAGAGTCGTAAAACGCGTGCTATCACTTGGTACTTTATACACACATAATACAAGGTAAATGTCTCAATAATTGAATGCGCTCAGTGATTAAAAAATCAACAATGTAATTATAAATATTAACATTTTTCAATAACAGCAAGAATACCAAATTAAAAAGAAAATTAAAATTTTGTATAAATAATAAATAATAAAAATGTATAACTTCGATTGTCATTGCAAAAAAAATTATTCATTTCGAGCTTCGCAGAGACTGTCATACTTTTATTTATCTCTTCTCATTATCTTGAGTAAAACATATAATGTGACAATTAGTCTACATTAATCTACATTTTCAAAATTTTTTAAATTTTTTACTAATACCTCGTTATTAGTTCAGTCATTAGGATATTTACTTTACAAAGTGAGTAATGCTTTTAGTTGTTATTTCGATTGAGAATTTTGCAGAGAATAAAAAATATTTTGCAGCATGCTCTACAAATCGAACAATGTAGAATCAATCACTCAAATCAAGATTCTTATCGCGCGATAAATTTATAAAAATATATTATTACGTCTTCTTATTTCTTCTGGAAAGAATTATTTTATGACAGAGAGGAAAAAAGCGTCCAGATGATAACTCTAATGTATGCCGGTTACGCAGCATTAAATTGTCGTTTACGATCAGTGACGTAATTACATCACGCAATGCTATCACCGTTGAAGAATCGAGGTACTTTCTCCTCATTAAAAAGATCGCGTCCCACGGGAAAGAAATGAGAAATGATTCTAGGCGCGTTTAAAGATTATCTCTCCTTTGTTTCTATCAACTGCGCAGCTTCATTATCATTCTCGACGCAATTTGAAGAAACGGCATAAAAGCGCAAATAAAGCGCACTAGACTGTACACCGGGTGTCCAAGCAAAAATGAGATATTCTCGATTCCTTTAAAAATATATTTTTTAATAAAATGAAAAAATTACAGATTTTTCTGTACTGTATTTGAAAATCATGGCGATTTAAAAAATTATTTCAATAAGTTGACGCGTGTTTAAAAAACAAAGGAGAAAATTTTTATTTAACTATCAAATTGTATTGTTAAACATAAATATTGAACTATTTCATATATAACATATATATGTAATCCGTATATTACATTCATTTTTATACAAAAAGTGTAAATTTCACTTTTTGTAAAGACTCGATACATTCTTAACGGGAATGGAGAGAGAGAGAGAGAGAGAGAGAGAGAGAAAGAGATTCGTAATTGAAATTAGGCAACATTTTTATCTTGAGCATTGATCTAATGCAGGGCACAAACACGAATCCTTGCTCGTTGGGGAAGTAATGTCATTAGTGATAGTTTCCCCGTGTCGACAATACTTGAGATTGACTCTCCGGAAAAAAGTCGATTCGACCCAATTCATAATTCACAAAGGAACGTTTTGGAGGAGGTTTGCGATGTCGCGAATTACTATTTCAGACGATCCAAATACGGCATCGGCGATCCCTTCGGCTCTCGAGAGGAACGCGCGAGCGCGCGCGCGCGTGCACGAGACGACGCGGATGGAATTCCTGCGTTACCGGCCGGAATTCACGGTCGCGCGGTTCGCGCGCGCGCGCGCGCGCGGAAAAGGCGCGTCCTTGAGCTCGTATCTCGCGGCGCCGATAGATCGCGCGGCCCGTAATCGGCACGGCGCGATCTGCGAGAGTGTTGCGGCACACGCGCTCGTTGCGCGCGCCCACCGTGGCCTCGAAAAGTCGGTGACTCCGGGCCGTCGGCGCGGCCGAGTCCGACAAACGACGGTATACGTGTATGTACGTTGCGGCACATGTACGCCTATGTACGTGTGTGCGACGTTGCCGCTAGTCGTTCCTGGCTGGAAACGACGGGAATGTGTACGTGGATACGCATACATAGACACGTGTGACTCGTTCATACGTACCGTATGTACGTGCATGCATTTCTCTCGTCGCGTCGCGTCGCGTCGCGTCACACATGTCGCCCGCGATAAATTCTTCTTCGGCTTTTCGCCGCGCACCGTTTCCATGACCGACCGAGTCACGAGAAAGGGAATGAAGAAAACTTTTTGAAGGAATAGGAGATGATTATGCCTGTACGAAAGAAAAAAAAGAGATAAATCGAAGAGAGAATAATTGATTAAAGTATAACGTGGAGTAATGCTTGAAAACCTCGTGCCTCGCTAGGGGGCGCAAGATATATTGAACCGTTCCTGGGCGATTCCTCCATTTCGCAACACGTCGCGAAACGGACGGACGAAATCTCCGGCGAGCCGATAAACGAATTGCACCGACATCCAGGGAAGAGGACGTGAAATAAAGCAGATCGAGAGATGCGTGATATTTTATACATTTTTCAGCTAGAAATTTTTTAATCGACTCTACGTCGTTCGCACGAGTCGGGGACTATTACACATAGCGCCATCGTGCAAATGACGTCACAGGACGAACTCCCGCTTGCAGTTTCTTATTTTTCTCTTTCTCTTCTTCTTTCTTTTTCTTTCACTTTAGGTTCAGGTAGATCGAGTTATAGCGGCGCCGTTTGAAAGAAGGTTTCCTATTGGCCTCGGTGACGTCACTTCAAGGTCACAAACTCTCTTGAATCAGATGAGAACAACGTTGCAATTCGATTGCCATCTTTTTCTTACGACTTTTCGATTTACACGGCTCCGCATTTGCGGATCGCCGCATTGTGATGAATTCTCCTTATCTTTCTTCATTTTGATTCGACTAATAATGGTTGCATTCAGCAGAGAAGGCTGATTAGTGATTCTTCCTCAGTGATTCTTTAATATCATTCGTTCTTACTTTTAGCTCTTCGCTGGATCTAAATGAAGGAATCAAACATATTAAAGAATCATTGAGCCGCACTGATCAGTTCTCCCTGTTAAGCACAGCCATTGAAAATAGAACAGGAAAAAAAGTACAATTCGTGCATTAACTCTTAGTGATTACTGAGATCAATTTGATTCAAAAAAAAAAAAATTTGAAACTCTATATTTCTAAGTTCTTATTCGAAATGAGACTTGACCTACTATCTACCTGAAGTTCAAGGTACTCTCTCTACCTGGATGTCAGTACCCCGATTCTGTAACTTTTAAAGACATATAGTATCGTTACATTGTTGCGCAGCTTTGATACCTTATATGATACTTGCGCAACGACAATATAACGGTACTGACATTATCGTTCAACATTTTTTTTACTTAGAATGAAAACTGTGAATACAACAACTGATTTAAGTGAGATCATTTTAATCAGTGTGACTATTATGAAATTTTCAAAAGGTGATAATGTACCTTTACGAAGAATTAATGCTATCCTTTTTGCAGTTATTGCAGAAACTCAACCAATCAGGAACTGAGCAACCTTGGAAGCTTGCCTGCCATTACTATGGTTCCTTATAAGTTACACTCAAGAACGCGTTCAGAATCTCATTGGAGTGTTCCTAGAGTTTACATTCGATGAATAATAAATAAAATGATATCTAGATGGTACTCGAGTGTGAATCTAAATATAAAAAAAGACATCACACGAAATTATACTTTTTCTCTAGTCTACATTAAAGAGTAATTGTATTTTTTCCTAACCCACAATGAAAAAGGACAATACACTGTATTGGTAGATTATAATCATAATATCATAATAAAGATGATAATAAATAGAAGTTATTTTTGGAAAAATCATGATATCATTCAATACTTTTGATAATATCATTCGATACTTTTGATAATGATTTTGTGACAAATTTTTGATATGATTGTTTATGTTGAAAATGATTTTTTAGTTAAAAAAGTTACTTAAAATTGTCGTGTTAAAAATTGATTGAGAAATTAAAAGTTTAATCAACCGCAAAAAAAACAAATTAAAATTATATGATCAAATTCTAATCTTCAATATCATCAATCTTCAATTTATAATCTGACATGGACTTAAAGACTTATAAGACTTTTATCTGGTCAAAAAAATCAATTATCTTATTTTCTTATAAAGTATTTAAGAAAAAAAACGTCAAAAAATTAAAAAAAAATAGAAGCAGAATCAGAGATAAATTTTGAGATTTTTTTTTATGTCTCTATATATTTTAAGAATGTATTTTCTAAACTTTATGTGGACTGCAGATCTATTAAGATATTTTATTACACTAGATGGAAACCCTTTTCAAATGTGTTTAAGCTGATAATAATAGACAATAACCGACAATATAACTGATCAAATGCAGACTTCAAAGCAAACTGTTACTGAGAAAATATTTATCTAACTATTATAATAGTCAATACGGATAATAGTCAATAATATCAGTCAAATATGTCAGATATTTAACATATTAAGATATTTAAAAAATTAGAAATAGATTCAGGAAAGTCATGTCTATGTATCATTTAATTGCCTATGTATCAAAAGCCTTGACAGTCAATATAAACTAAATTATCTCTATGCTCAAATATTCAGTAGGTACTTACTTTCATGAATTATTTGAAAAAACGAAAATACTAAGAAATATTCGATATATTCGAGTAATACTTAAGTAATTAAGTAACGTGAGTAATATTCAAATATATTTGTATAAATATTATTTTTATAAATATATATTGTGTATATATATATATATGTGTAAATATATATGTATATACAATATAATTGTATATGCGCATATTGCAGAAAGATTATGCCAGCAATAATAGGACTCGACCCATAATTAGGACTCGGCCTATAATTGGAACCGTCACTTTACATGCGAAAACACAGACGGGAAGTCGATCCCTCCCTTCACAAATAGGTTCCAAAGCAATAACGAACTATAGGCAAACTAGACGAATATTATAAACGAATGAACGGACAGACTCAAACGGTCTTTTGCAGTCCGCATTTCCAGGAACGCGCCTTATTAGCGCGTTTACAAGCAAAAATAAATATATGATATCAACAATATTGTTTATTTCTATTCGTTTGAAACTAAATAGATGTACATTTTCAAATCCAAAGTACAGAGTATAGATTATAGATATATGTACAGAATACTTCGCTATAATATACGATTTATCTAAATTTATAAATCTGTTATCGAAACAATAGAACAAGATTAACATTTTACCTTATTTTTCATTATTTTTCCTATTTCACACCTCTTCATTGTTATTTTTTTATTACATATTGATTCTCAACATAACTCAACATAACGTATTACATAAAAAGCACGTGCTATTCTTTTTGAAACCATGGGCTAACAGGTTAAAACAAAATGTTTATAGCTTATTTTTTCATGTTGACGATTGACGCTCATTCTTAGCGACAAAACAGATCACGTAATAAAAATTGAAGAATATCAAGAGTCAATTTTGATCACGTAATTTGTTTTAATGTTAAAAATGAGCATCGAATGTCAGTATCATTAGAAAAGACAATTTATTGCTTAAGATATTGGGTCGTCCGAAAAGTTCGTGCCGCAAAAGATTTAAATTTAATAAATGAAATTAAAAATTAAAATCTTCTGTGTTTCAATTTTCCTTTAAAATCGGCAACTTTCCAGACAATCCAATAAATCATTTTTTTTTATTAGTCAATAGTGAAATTCTTTCTTTCGATTGGTCAATTAATTAAAGAGTTTATAACTCTTGAGTGCGTCGCAATTTTAAGCTTGCAACGCATGATGCGATTTTGCATAGGATCGATGCGAGGCGTTAGACTAGTCATTAGCAACCTTGTTGAAAACATATCTGCTGCTAAAAGTATAGCGTATTGCATGCTACCATGTGTGCTAATATGTTGATCTTCAATAATAGATTCAGCGCTATCAAGAGACATAGTAGAACGCTCGAAGCTAAGAGCATTTTTCTTATAAGATTTTACTGCTAGATAGATAAAGAATTAAATAGATAAAGAATTAGAAGAATATACAAAGGAGATAGACAGTATTTATAAGCCAACTCAAGACAAACTGTAAGCCATGACTAGCAACACTTCCACAGCAGTATGTACAATAGTACTACGATCTACAAAACGGCATGTAATGGATCTATCAGCCAAACTAGCACAAAAAAGCATCGTGTGCGACAGGTTTTAGTATAGGCAGACTACATTATAGTCCTATATAGAAAATTCCTATGTCCTAAAATCCTAGAATCTTCTCCCAACAAAATGTATCCAAGGCTTGGTTTTGCATTTGCTGATTGACTTATGGTTACAAGCTTAACTAGAATAACTTTAAAGTTATCACTACAAAATCATGAGTTTAGTGATTAATCATAGCTAGAAAAACATAATTTTTACATTATCAAGTTAAATGAGGTTAAGTTTAAACCACAATTTAACCAGATAATGAAAAACCAAGCCTAATACGAATATATAGATCCGCTCGTTATATTGCCAGTGAATCAAGGGCTTAGCCTTAGCAGCCGTTATGCAACTGCTGCTTCATTTAGCCAATAAATGAACGCGAGAGCATGGTTTAACAAAGGGGACCTGAGACCTGTAATTATCGGTATATATCGTTAGCAAATTAATCATATCGATTTAGAAGAAATACACCCGTAATTGCGTCTTCGACCTTTCGAGCGGAATAAACGGCGCGATTATTAGAGATAATAACAGGTTAGAAATCAAACCAAATTTCCGCCAAGATAAAATGAACCCCGAAAAATAATCCGATGTTATGCAAACGTGAGTTAACTCATAAGAGCGCTTGACTCGAGTGAATTACATTTGAAATGCAAAAATCCATCTCGACGATTCTGCTGTGCGTATTTCTTCTTTTTTAAATTTCATCTACTTTAACATACGATTAGCTCGCTCAGTTAGACTAACAATCTTGGAAAAGATGCATTATATAGAGATATATTATGAAGCACTCGCGCGCGCGCACATACTTATTCAAGGCTTTACTTTGGTAATGAAAATTTGACTGTTAAATATTAAAAGATTAAATTTAAATCAATTCCTTACGTTAAATTCCTTAAAAATTTTAAACCATAAAAAAACTTACATTCAAATCACAGTCGAATGTGACGAAAATAATTGACTATGATTAGTCAATTTCTTATTTTTAAGGACTTAGGTATTCATAGTCGGATCTTATATTCAAAATGAATCAATCGGAGAATCCTATAGCATCTTAAGACTATCTTAAAATAAGAACGAACTATGAATGCCGTCCCTAAAGTTTACATTTTACGCCTTAAAATCTCATTGTGAACGCCGCTTTAGGTTTCAGAATAGGTTTCAAGAGAGTAACAAACAGCCAGGCGTGTTGGACCATAGCTTTCTAATAAAAAGGCTCATGGTAAGAATATATCGAATACTGCCATTCAAAGGAAATACTATTCATTGCCTTGTGAAAGACATATTCGAGTTTCTGATCTGGATCCAACCTTCACATGTCTCTCTCTGTGCAACGATTTCGTATCTAATCAGATAAATAAAATATATCTCAGCTGAGGAAATATTTTCGCAACAAGAGTTCTTCAAATCGACGATCAAATTTAATTTGTAAGATTATTATTATTTCAGTTTGATTGTGTGTTGCAAGTTTTTTATACAAGTTTAATTACTATATAAATTTAACCATTATAGATCCAATTGCATACGAAATACGAGCGGAATCGATTACGCAAGGACTCAAAGAAAAAATATCGATATATGCACATACATATGTATTCTTAATAACGCAAAGCATGAATTTCCGTTAGACACATAATATTATGCGCAAACTTCAAAAATCGGAAAACGGATCGGACGATTGAGAGCTCGAGTTATATTTAAAAAAAAAATGAAAGCAAACGCAGGGACTTTTCCCAAGAAATTCAGATCCAAGATTTTCTCGTATTATTCAAACACTTCAACCAAGAAAACCTGTCCCAAGAGGACTCAAGAATGAGACACGGAATTATCTACGAGCAATGTCAACAGAACCGATATGTAGTGCATGATATGGTGTAACTACAATAATACAACGATGTTATTGATGGGATGTTTCTCTTCCGAATTTTCGCCGTGAACTTATTTAAGGATTAATTCAAAGTTAATTTTTCTTTTAAGAAAACTGTCGAAGTAAAAATAGCTTCTAAATTAGCGATTAAAAATAAACAATTCCTCATAACCTTCAGAAAATGAAAATGCACTAAAGCTATCAGCTCTTACTCTTTATTTGATTTCAATGAGACTTCATTTAAATAAAGTTTTAATTCAAAGATTAGATTAATAAGATACTAAATGGCATAAATTAAAACAGTGAAAAGAATTAATTTACTGTGTACAGAAATAGATAAGTAGTTCAATTTAAATTCTATATTATTTAGAGACAAAAATGACAAAATAAGAATCTTGTATAATAAACGCATAATATTTAATTTCGTAATAAAAAAATGAAATTCATGAATATACAATGAATGTAAATATATTAACAATAAAATTTCATCCTTGCATTGATTTTGATCTATCTTTAGAAGAAATTTTATTCAAAACGTAATTATCGGATGTATGTTGAAAATTAAGCAAAAAATTAATGAAATAACAAAAATATCCTTAAATTCTATCTTAAAAAAATTCTATCCTAAAAAAATTTTTAATTGCCAAGTTATAACTGAGAATAAAAGCGACAAACTTAAAATAAATGTCAAAAAATATGTGAATTAACGAATAATCTTCAAGATTACTGTCTAATTTTTATGAAATATATAAAACTTTAAACTCAATATATTACAAATTTTGTATGTGCGCGCGCGCATATGTACAGAGTGATTCGAATGTTTCAGATTTATGCAGGATGCCATAATTATGTAGGATACATTGATAATACTGCAATATTCTAGCAATCAGTTCAAGCATCCTACATAATTATTTTAATGATTCAAAATTATTTTCGGACCTGTATCTAGCTAACTGTATCTAGCTATTTTCTATGTATAGATTTGGTTGTAAACGAAGATTCACTATATAAGATATTTCAAATAAATTAAATAAAATATTCCGTAACGTAAAGAAAGACTTGGCTAGCAGAGAGTGTCGAGTGAAGTTCATTAAGAACGAGTTTTTTAATATTATACAAAATTCTCATTAAGCTAATGACGATATAATATCATTTTCAAAAATACCGTTCTTTTTTTCGTTTAAATATCGATATGTCATCTATAAAATAAGGCGACCTTTATAAGAGAGAGATTTTGCTTGTTCCACAAATCTCTCAATAATCTTAAGTGCTTTCCCAAATATTTTATCATGCTTGTATGGATACGTCTTCGCGATTCGAAAACAACGCCGATCAACATTTAATATCTGCTGATCGATTTTCCGAGGAAAAATGATGAGAGAAGAGAAGATTCTCTCCGATCATCTTCTATGAGTTACGTAATATCATCTATCTATCTGAATTACATAAAATGATCTCATAGTTTTCCGACGCGTACGAGAAGATAAAATTCGTATACACGTGGGACACATTACAAAGAACTATGAAAATAATATCATTAATCTAAAAAATTTTATTACGCATCTCCAAGTAAAAGAGACTTCACAAGTGTCCTTTGATCATAAAAATGGCCATTTTGTTTTAACATCGAACAGTTAACTTTAATTTTATGAATCTAGGGAACGATAAAAGTATATATAATTTCGCGAATGAAATGTGAATGTTTTTAAATAACCTTTTGTGCCAGCGATTTAATTTCAGAATTTAAATCTCTTTCCACGTGTTATTAAAGTAAAACAAAATTTCTATCATTACAATTGTTTTTACATTTGTACTCGCTTTAAAAAAAAATTGTCTTTCTACCTTATCTAAGGAATTAGGAAAGAAAATAATAGGATACGAAAAATAATAATTTCTTATATATTATTCCACTGATATCATTATCATATAAAATTCTACAGTACCTATATTATATCTATCTTGTTTTGAGTATTTGTTTTAAATATCGTAATCTATGTAATTCTATGACTTCAGATCTCCTAATCTTGTCATTTAAACTGATATGGCATCATACTTCCAAGGAAGAAAAGACAATACTAACGAAATATCGATGATATGCTCTCCAATGATATAGTTATCAATCATATTTGTATAAGGAAGGAGAGAAATCTGTCTTCTTACCTGATCGACGGTTTTCTGAAGGATCTGGCATTTGTCAGTCTTGCCAGAGCTCATGTCCGTGGCGGAAATCAGCTCGGCAAGCTCATCGATATACAAGTTCTCTTGGGTCCGTCGTCTTTTTTCGTTAAGGCACTTGTTACTGTAAACAATCGAAACGCAGAATTAAAGCGCTATTTTAGAAAAAGTGCGCTTATATTCAGCTCTAAAAGACGAATGCAAAATGACAAAACTACTAGCAATTATTGAAATTATGTACGTCTTAAGTAATTAAGTTAACAGATTAATTAAATATATATTACATTTAATTAAATACTAATTAGTTATTTAAATGTTATTTGAGAAATTGCCTTTCATTATACTTAACAAATTGATACTTAAAAATGTTAGAACATCATTTTATAAGATATGTAATCATATAAGAAAATATTCAGAGTTCAAAACAACATAGTTTTATTTTTAATATTTATGCATAAATATAAGTGTCAAAAAAGTGTCTAAACATTCGTTTTCAAAAATTAGACAAAGAATAAAAGTGCCATTGACAGATTATCTCTTTGTTATTAATTTTAAATGTGATTTCTCCAAGTTATATCTTTCTGTTAATACTTTTTTTAAGTAGAAGTCATTAGATTATTAATTATAGTAAATCGTAAACCTCATAATAAATTGCTATTATTTCTATAACTAAAGTTTTCCCCGGTTTTTTCGCGTCAAAAAATATTCTCGTTCGTCTTGTGATAAGAAAAGTATAAAGTTTTTCTATACATATACATATAATAATCGACTCAAATTGGTTCTGACGTTTGTCATACTCGCATTTTACACTTAATTTTGCAATTAATAACAGATTCCAAATTGCTCCTCACAAAAAATTTCAATTATATGATTGTTGTAATTTTTTAAATTCATATTCTCAATATTTAAACATCAAATTAAAATTCAATAAATATTCAAATTTAAATCACTCTAAAAAAATTTAATTAGCTGTAACTCATGTTTGATTCGAGAAGGCATTAATCCCAAATTAGTCAAAGAATCTATTATTAAAAAGAATCTATTATTAAAATTACAGACCTGAAATTTCTTTACATGCTGGACGTAACAAAACATCGCGAAGCATTAATAAAAATCTTACGAAGGGATTTATAAAAAAGAAAATTTTTATCTCCTTTTTTAAATGCTGAACCATTCTTTTTGTCCTCATTGAAACGTTTGATTGACCTTGCGTGACGTCACATCGGTCTAACAGACTCTCGCTTTACTATAATGCCACTCTGCAATTTTAATACTGTCTTGCCAGTTGCTATTCAGCCACGTACTTGCGCGGCAAAATCATAGGATTAAAATCAAAAGTAAAAGCGATATAACTTTAGCGTTTACTATACTTTCCTTCTCACGTTACAAATACAAAAAACTTATTATATTAATGTTATGGATATTCTATAATATAAAAAAAATATTTTTTAAGAAACTTTAAACCTCTTTGAGAACGACTCAGAATTTCATCAATAATGAAATTCTAAGAATGAAGTATTAATTTTACATAGATGTGATTTTCTATTACTTTCTTTAGATTGTTTCTAATAAATTTATCATCTGGAAAAATAATTTTTCCTAACATTGTTATTCTTATTTCGAGTTCTAACATCGAATATCAATTTCTATAGTAAAACAAGATTTAAATATATCAAATTGAATAACTTTTTGACATTTTTATATGTGATAAGATCGTCTAAAAAAATCAGTTTTAGATTTAAATATACTATTTTATATAAATTCTTTCATTCTTTTCGATTAATTAATTAATTAATTTTTATGAATCCAAAAAGATGCACATAATCACCAATGTTTGGTTATTGATGCTAATATGAAATTAAACAATAGCCCATTAATAATTATTAATACATTACACAATTGTTATCGAAACAATGACTACATTTTCCATATTATATGTAAACACACAAAGATGAAATTTATACAATAATTTAATAAAATTTTATTCATGCGCGACATTAACCAAACAGTACTTTAACATTAAAGCCTGTTCAATCAGCGAATGCTCAAAAACTTGCGTGTTTGTGTTTGTTATTAATAATTCGATCAAAACGATAAGCTCTTTAGCAAAATGGATGGCAATGGATTACGGCGTATACGCATCGCCAAGCCTTTAAATCATGGTTTCCAAACTTTAAAATCATACGTTCTTATTTTGGATATCTAGTCCTTAATAAAAATTTATTAAAAGAAACTAACCCAAAATTAATTAATTTGAATCCAGAATTGTCACTGTGTTTTGAATTGT
>Ga0157363_1004530_pt1 | contig 12826 bp, 6 predicted proteins | sample AttsexASBM1_FD_111477 | JGI IMG/M metagenome (GOLD analysis project Ga0157363, IMG submission 111477) | Fungus gardens microbial communities from leaf cutter ant in Ribeirão Preto, State of São Paulo, Brazil - Atta sexdens ASBM1 | ecosystem: Host-associated > Fungi > Mycelium > Unclassified ...
AAAAAAAAAAACACATATATATATATATATATATATATATATATATATATATATATATATATAAATCGTAGATCGCAAGATCTCAAATCATAAGAAATTGACCAATTTTAATCAAGTATTCTCCCTATATTTGACTCTGCTTGGTCGATTTCCTATGACTTAAGACTCCATACTCATCTACGAATTTTATATAAACGAGTCTAAAATCCAAAAGATAGGTTAGATTCTATATACAATAGTTTGCTTCTGTTATTAATAATTGGTATAGCAGATTAGCAGCAAACATAACAATAAAATTTGTTGTCACATATTTACCGATCATCGGTTAAAAGTACTGGTGGCTTGCTAAATTAACAAAATCCTTTCTCTCAGTGCACGAGTATTATATCACGAAAACGTTTATCAAAATGAATGAAACGCGCGAAGAGCTAAATCAGACCTAGTTCATCCCTGGTTATTTTACATTCGGAATGACTCGATTTTGCACGTAAACCTCTGACGTGAGTCTGAGATTAGGGATTGGTCCTTGTGCGGTACTGACCATACGCACAGTCACGTTCGTGTCCGTTTACGGGATGAATGTCAGGGGAAAGGGAGAGGGGTTTACTAGTCCCTTGGAAGTGCGACCCCCAAAAAGCGCACGAGCTGGCTACATCGCTTTCGCATTAGCCAAAATCGGGATATTCAGTTGTTGGACGTCTAGTGTTTTCTCACTTATGCAAAACTAGGCGTTTTTGTAGGCGTCAGTGTGTAGGGATATGTTGTAGTAATGTAAGAGACGAGGGAACGAGAGAATGGAGCTGTGAATACACGAGAGAGATAGATGGAAAGGGGGTGAATGCGCTCAGGGGGATAAGGGGTGATAGGCAGAGGAAAAAGCAGAGTGATAGCTATGCAGGATCATGTGGGCGTGCACCTACGTATCGTCAGCCATCTTGGCAGTTTAAAGCCTTCCCGAGGCTCCGGATAAGGATAACTAAACCTTGTCTCGTTTATATCGTAGCAAGGAAGATGATGACGCACTCTTTAGTGAAAGACTTCTAAGTCTTTCAGACAAATGCGTCAGATTTTTGCTACAGGGTCATTTACTCAGAATTTTTCGCAAAGCAAGTTCTTGAACTTGATATAACCAGCAAAAAATTATAATGTGTATATAATTAATTAATCATATCGTTTTTACTTCAAAAATGAAACTCTAAAAATTAAGTTTTCCAGAAAAGGAAAAAATTATTTTTCAACTTTACAGAAAATTATTGACTAATCAAATAACATCAAGGAGAATATATTTTTAACGTGATTAAATGTCACTTTTGTTATTTTTATTTTATAACATTTTATCTTTTTTTAGTTTGGCGATTTTTTAAAATCACTTTTTTTTATTGAGCCACTTTTGAAGTAAGAGAGATACACTTATATTATATTATAAGTATATTGAATAATAATGATAATTTTTATCATGCTGTTATCATGTTTTATTATATTTTCTGCTAGGGAATGACAATTCAGTCGATGCAATATTATATCAAGCATCATGAAAACCGATCCTCTTAAGAAATCGATCAAATTTTTGCGACACGATGTATCGATTACGAGCAACATATTTCATAAAATCAAATATACATCATAAAAGTGGCGAGTTTTATGACATGATTATCGAACGATCCATATGGATGGTCTCGACGCAGTAATCGTCTTTGTATTTTAGAAATGATGCGAAAATGGCTATAAAAGAGAAAACAGAAGCAGTGGAGGGACTAAACTTTGTCGCAAAGGAAACGAATCGACACTCGGTGGACGCGCGAAATTCAATGTAATATAAAGTAAAAATGTCTTTCTTGGATAGCTGTACGGTTATTTTTCGCCTTCTGTGACCATTGTGATGCTGGACAGTCGCAATACCTGCTCCTCGTTTACCTTCACTTCTTCATGTTCTCTTTCTCTTTTTGTCTTTTTCTTTCTCATTTGTTCTTTTCTTGCATTTCTTGGAAAATATCAAGACTACCCAGACGGTGTTCGTTGGCTTACTCATCACAATTTTTCTAGCATTTTAAGATATTCCAGTCTGCAATTTCGTTTTTTACAACCGACCTAGTTTCTTTTTCTTATATTTGCTCCAAACCATCGTTTTTTTCGCTTTGCGTCCGGATTGCTCTCCTAATATATAAATTTAATATAAATTATAAACTCCAAAGCACATTCGGAGCTCGTAAAGCAATTAACGTTGAAATTTTCATTCCTTTTTATAAACGTTTGAAAAGAAATATACACACGCGAGGAATTAAGTATCTCCTGCCAGAAATAACCTTCTATAAAAGTAATATGATGCTCTGTTATAACAAGGAGAAAGAATGGGGCGCGGGTACAATTAAACCTATACTCACCACAATCACACGTGCTATAGGATCTTATCTGGTGATTGCCATCAAGGTTATATCTTTGTCCTTCTGTCTTTTCTCTCCTTCAGCTGATGATGGATCACGAAACGATCGTCGCACGAAGTGGCCAACATGGGAAGAACCATCGTCCAGAATTGTGCCAAGTAATAAACCGCCATTGTATCTGTCATCCCGGTCGATTTCTTCCGACCAACCCTCTCTATTCCCTTCTCCCTCTTGATTCTTCGGTACATAATCTGAAAGACTTGGGGGGTTCGCTCGTGCAGGAAATAGCTCGACCTTGACCTTTAACCGCCCGTCCCACGATCTCTCGCTTAAGAGTGTCCCGAGGTGGCAGCAGCGCCGGGTAGGGTGGCTCCAACCCCTCTATCGATTTCTCTCGAGAAGAACCTCTCGGAAAACTGCGAAAGACACAGTTTTTAATACTTTTCATGACGAGCCGAAAACGTTATGAAACTATAAACCTTTTCCTCTCTTCCTCTCCTTTTCATTCTAGTTGGCGGTCGAAAAGGAGATAAAAAGGCAATTGGAATAACAAAGTTAATCCTTCGTCCTCGATGTTCTTGGAGTCGTTTCAAGTGTTGTAAAGTAATACGAAGTTGCCTTCATAATGTAGATTTGCATCTTCCTTTCTTTGAATGAAAAAGAGAACTAAAATAAGAAGCGAGAAACGGAAGGAGATAATGATGTCTGATTTAAAATCGTAGCGACTCATATCTTAAGTAAACGGCTCTTTTTGATTGAAAACGAGGACGTTGAAACTACTTATTTTTACTGTATTAATTGAAATAAATTAAAGTAAGATTGTGAAATTGAAATAATTAATCAATACTAGAAAAATACTTATTATGGTCGAAGTTGTATATATGCAAATACATATATAGTATATATTAGTAATTCAAGATTGAATTATTTAAAGATGAAGATCCAACTTTGTATTGTATTTCTCACATATGCGGTCTAAAATAAGAGATTCTAATATTGAAATATTAAGTAAATATTATATTAATTAAATTGAAAAATTATTTTGATAGATTGTAAAAAACCAATAAAACATGCCTTTCAATGTCCTTTATGAGATGTGGTCGGATTTCACGAATGACGATGCTATGACTTTTGTAAACGATTTGCCTTTTGTATTATACAATGCTATGTCAGTCGCATTCAAATGTTGTCGACAGCTTTATGTGACCGCTGATGCGCAGTGTAGTTTTATAGGATACATTTCACGTCTTTATAGTTTCGTAACTCGTAATTTCTACTTTATGGCGTATCCATTACACGTTAAGAGAGATAGTCGCTTAGGGATCAAAGTGTCATTCAACACAATACGATTTATTCTGGCGGAGGTTCTACATCTCATGAATGTATGCATGAAAACTGTCACATATTGACGGGAAATTTCGATTTGTTGTTATCACAATTATTGGGCATTATCATTTTTATTTGCAGATTTGCTTGACATTCGGAAATATAATTTTCCGATGACATTACAGAAACCGCGTAATAAAATAATCGACGAAGTCGATGTGTTTATATTTTGACAAAGAAATATCGAGTGTGGTAGCAATAAGAGGCGATAATCGTGGTAATTTTTTGCCATCATTTTGTTCGTTTATTTTCCTTGTTGAAAGATATACGAGATCACGAGGATATAGGAAAAAGAAAAGTATTTTTGAAAATTGTGTAACAGCAAAGAAATTATAATATTAATGTAAATTAATATAATATAAAAAGTAGAATTAAGAAGGTTTCTATATAGATTAGTTTAGATAAAATATATTGAAAGTGGATTTTAGTTAATCAAGTAATAAAGAATGGATGGATGTGTGTGATTAAGTAAAATTGTGACGTCCGTTCTTATAATAATATAAGCATATAAACTGAAATAATGAAATTTTTTCTTCTATAATATTCTTTGTTTTGTTTTTTACTATTGTTATTGTGAATTTTTCCGTAATTCGAGATATCACGATTATGCACGATATCCTTGAGGCTTACAATAAATAAAATAATATGCAATGTATTCACAATATCCCATCTTTTCGCGTGCCGAAGAATTATCGACAATGACTCAGATCGCGGGTATCCATACTGAAATTTAACTCGGCACGCCCGAAATATCTAGTCTCGGTACGACGGGTCTTCAATATTTTATCAGTCCCAATGGCGTGCGGCGCTCGTTGAACAGTCACCACTTAATTTGCACACAGGAACTATGCGGTGCATCTGTTATGCGCATAACTAAACCGTTCGCACTTGCATCTGGTGACGATGGTGCGGGCCGAAGTGCTATTCCGGAAAGTTTGCCAATTAATCCACACCGTGCGCCCGAACGTAATGCTGCACGCGGTGATCACCAATAACATTATCCCAGCATAAATGCCAGCGACAAATGTCCAATATTCACAATTCCGTTTGCATATATAGTTAATTGATGCTATTTATAGTTAATCGGTCCAATTCCCTTTTGTCTCAAAGAAGATTATTTGCATTTCTTTAGTTCTAATAATTAAAATATTCAATGTAGATTGATCATGCTACATACTTCTAAAATTTATAAAGCTCACGCTATTAAATACATAAAAAATTCTATATCTCCATTTACTTCTACAATGGATCCACTAATTATGTTAATTAATAAATTGGGTCCTGATGAAATAACTAAGTTTCCACGTATAATATAGCTTATAAATTATATAGTGGATCAAAGATGTAAAACTTATGATTCTTAGTAAAAATCACTGAGTTTTGTTTGTTTGGTTTTCAATAATTTTTTACTCAATTATTATCAACTTTATAGAAAAACAGCAAGAGATAAAAATTGTTTATTTTTTTCTCATAAAGTTCTGAGAATTTTTACAGAATTTTTCAATACCACATTTTCTCATGTTGATACAAATAGTTGTCAAAATAAGAAAATGGAGTACTAAAAAAGTTGGTAAAAAATTTTGAAAAAATTCTTACAGCTCTATGAGAGAAAAATAAACAATTTTTGTCTCTTGTTGTTTTTCTGTAAAGTTGATAATATTTAAATAAAAAATTATTGAAGATTAATATTTGGCAATTTTTAGTAATTAATATCTTCTTAACTATTGCAAAATGAGGACTTTTCGATTTAGTTTAGTTCGTTTTATCTACACACAAGCGCTTTGTTAAAATTTACCGGATATGTATATGTTATAAGCTACATTATATGTGAAAACTAATTCATTTCATCGAGATTCAATTTTCTATATAATTAGTGCGAGGTTTATGAAAATTCTACAAATTTGAACATAGATCAATCTCGCATAAAGTCGCAAAAAAGTACAACTGAATCCTAAATATTTTTAGCGTAAAAATATTTCGATGTTACTGAGTGTAGATGACTTATTACAAAAATCTCTTTGGAAAGAAAGTGCGCGCAGAAAGAGACAATGATAAAATAAAGAAGAAGGCTTGATGACAGAACCGCGACATCACGGTAATAGGTGCTGTTATAATAATTGTAAATGCAAAACTACGCCACTACGTTACCGCCGCCGCTGAGTTTCTTTATGATAATACGAGTATTGTCGAGAAGATTGTCGGCTTGGTCTGTGACTTCCTTATTGGGAAGCTGTCCATCCATATCCGACAGTGAATCCTCAGCGTGTCTATATAATCTCATCGTAAATAAGCGGGCGGTATACGTCTCACGATAACACGACGGCGTCTATAACGCGTTTCATCGGATGAAATATTCCTCGCTATGGTTTTCAGTAATTGAAAATTATCTTATTTATGGATATTAATCTTTGCGGTATCGAGAAGTCTTTGAATGTTCTTCTTATTAATATATAGAAAAATTGAATCTAAATTTCTTTGTGAAATCTCTGTTATTGTTGCTGGTTCTTTATTTCTCTCAAGTTTTATGTCTACGTATTAAAAAACATTATGCAACGTGAAAAATTTCAAATATAATGAACCAAATTTTTCAAAAATATAGAAAAATGGAAGCTACGGAAAAATGTTTCAGACAAAAGTTGTATGGCTTAACGTGTAAATAATGATAAACAAATATATAAAATGAAGCTCGAAAGAATCTATTAGTGAAATATATATATAAAAAAAAACCTATCAGAATCGATATCATGCAAAATCTTTTTATTCTCGTGTGAATGTAACAAAAACGAAATAATAAACATTTCAGTCTTTCAATTTGAGTCCTTATCAATATAAAATATAAATTTAAATTACAGTATGAATAACCTTATCTAAAAATATAACTACAATTAGTACCGTGCATTTTCAAGATGATGAATTGACAATTTAGTTCGCTCTTCTTTTATCCAAATATCAATTTGATGAGTGATGTAACTTTATCTATTGACGCAATGTATACAACTGTTTTTATTTTATCATTGGTATTACTCATATAATTACTCATATAATTTAGATTTATATTTTATATTGATAAAGACCTAAATTGAAGGGTTGAAACATTTATTATTTCGTTTTTTACATTCACACGAGAAAGAGATTCTGCGCATCCGAATAGCTGGTGTCAGCTCTAATAAGTTTTTTTTATATATTTTCAATAATGGTAAAATTAATTATAGAAAAAAATTAATTTTTCAAGATTTTTAAATAAAATATTTTTCAAGATATTTGACCATGTATTTAAATTGTTTTACCTTGTATAACTATATCAAACGAAATGTTCTTCATATTATCTTCTTTCCAGCATTATTATATAATAATTTCCGGATATTCGCAATATCGAAAAGCTATCGGATATTCACTTATTTAAAAAAAATTGAGTCCAAGTGTCTCTCAGCTAAATCTTTTATATTGATTTTATTATTTTTGAATGTTTGCTTCTGTGTAAGATGCGCTTGCATATCAAAAAATATTGCATACATCAGCCGGTTAGTTTTCTGAAAAATATTTACGACAGCAGAGTGAGGATGCTGCTCTGATATCGATGTTCGTAGTCTTCCTTACTGCTTGGCATCGTATTCCGCGCTGTTCTGTCGTTTCTTTTTCTCCGATATTTTCTATCTCAGATATACCTATCGATGACCCAATTCAGTAGGCAGGCCACACATCGCATAACTATCGCCCTTGGCGATGCGATGCTATGCGAAAAGGGCGACCGTGTACCGTTTTTCCACGGGAACGTTTCCTTATACGTTTCTCGGCGAATAAAGAGGGAAAAGATTCAATGGAATAGTTCGCGGATCGGATGGGGTAGGACGGTCTTGTATTAAGGGTAATCCCTTTTGTGTGGAAAAGATAGAACGAAACGGCTCATCGCGGATTAATATCCAAGAACGTATTTATAAGCGGTCGCATCTTCCAGAAAGAGAGGAAAAAAGTGGAGATTAAGCTCTTGTTGCAGAGCACGATTCTTTTCTGCCGCATCTTGCTCAGATTACCAGTAGCGGTCGGTTGTTGGATCGAGGTGGAGAATGTTGGGATTGAGATGAGCCTGAAAGAGTAATCTGGAACGTTACGTAATTTCTATGAAATCGCAATAATAAGAATTCCATAGAAATCCGCCATTATGCTCTTTAATGGGAACAAATTTCTTTGGCCTTAATCTTCTTGATCTTTTAGAATATCAGATAAAATGACATTACTACTTATTTTCAGTTTATTATAATGTTTTAATTTCTACTAAAAATATCTAATATACTTATATATTCATCAGTGTCTTTGTTTAGATTACCATAAAATCTTTAACCTTTATTAGCGCTATTTTCTTATCATTTTTCACTGAACGATTCTGAAATAAATTCGGATTGTGCACGTCTCTGCCGCAATTTCTCTCTCTCTCTTTCTCTCTCTCTCTCTCTCTCTCTCTCTCTCTTTCTCTCTCTCTCCGTGATATAATTTTTTAAACTAGGTCAAAAATGAGAAATTCTATCAGATCAGAACAAGACGTTCGAAGGATTTTATTATGATCGGCTTCCCTTGACGCGGACTATACATATCTCCAGGGTTTAATAAAGGTAAAGATGCCATTTTATACTGGCTATACCATTAAATACGATGGCGCCGATTGATTTATCGACGAAAGAAGGTTGTTAAAGGACTCGCGTTACTTACGCTGTGACAGCTCTATCTTTACGATTCCATTTGCTATTATATTCGGAATGCAACCGAATTATTGATTTGTCGTTAAAACCCGATAACTGAAATGTCCACGGGTTAAACGACGTTATTAAATCGATCTATGGGAAGCAATAATAATTGACCTCATATATTAGTTCGCGCACGAGAATTAATATAGCAGAATCTTATGCAACAGTAATATATAATGATCTATTGCAGAACTAGATTAATTAAATTGCACGCTAACGCGCGTTGCGCGGTACATTACATCACGGCAGCGAATGCGTGCCTATTAAATATACATTTCATTGATTTATTAATCTATTCATTCACAATTGACTTATATTCAATACTGCGTCACAGTATATATTAATAAAATGTTATTTTATATTGATTAAAATACATTTTAAAATAAGTTTGATCGCCATGTTATTTAAGCATGTGCAAGAGTTATTAACTTAGCAGTAAATTGCTAGAAATAATTGAGATAGCTTGCGCGCGCGATGACGATGACGGCCGCATGACCATCTCGTTTAATTAATCCAATAATTAAATGCGCCTAGCACGAGTGGCCAAGGACCGATACCGAAATATTTATTAGCGAATTTGTCAGAGAAATATCAAGCATGCTCGCAATAAGGTCGGTATATATATATATATATATATATATATATATATATATTTATTAATATAACGAGTTCAAATCTAAATTTCATCTCTCTCATTTTGTTATGCTCTTCTTTCCTCGTAAAATTGTTGCCTTTGTGCGGATAAAGCCAGCTTCCATTCCGCGAGAAATAAAATCAGTTTCATAAAACTTCAGTTCGCGCTTTTGTAGCAACGTTCATAACGCGACTTAATTCTTTATTCGCCGATTAATTGTTCCGATAAATTGGGATAACATCGAGCATGAATAAATCTCGATAACAATTTAATGCTTTTTTTATTGCAACGTATACATCGTGCATTCATTTGCATTTTGCTCTGGGCCATAGATAGCTGTTCCTCTCTTATTCGTTTGTGCGTATTTTGCTCGAAACACGTAACACAATATTCGCCCTCATTGTAAGAAAGTTTAGATAACTGTTGCACGAAACTCGACATGTAAAATCAAATTCTGAATCGACTGCGTTGAAAAAGTGAAGTAAAATTGAACAGAAACTGAAACTGAATACTCTCGCGAATCAAACTTTTGCGAAAACATTTTTAAGTCGCGCGTTTATGTCGCGGATAAAAGCGCAAAGCAAAATTTGCGAAAAAGGAGGATTCGCAAGATGATAGTTATTATATTTCGATAGATATACAGTTAATAGGCGAAATTTTATTACGATTTGTGTAACGTTCATTAAAATTTTTCTTCTACGAATTAGTCATTTTTATTATAACGGGCACCATGATATTACAGGAAGAACTTTTTAGCTTGGGTTATCATGACACGTTAATTAAATCATATATTAAGGAAACAGGGGAGAAAAGAATAAGACCGAGAACATATGATGTTGCAGCTTTCTGTTCTTATTTTAAATTTATTATATCAATTTTGGTATGGATATCAACGTTGTCGTGTATTAATTATCGATTTATGCATACAATTATAGTTACATTGCAACATCATCATTACAACACCATCCAGTGAACACCATCTTCATGCTACATTTAATATAAAAATAATCCTTTTAACTCGGGAATAGTTATTTCGAATGTTTTACTTCCCAGCGGCGAAAAATGTGAATTATTGTAAAATGGATATTATTTAATATATTTTTTCTCTTTTTTGAACTTTTTACTTTCTTTTTTAATAAATATTTTTTACGAATGTTTAAATATGCAATTCCATCGCAGATTCACAATAAAATTATTGTTGATTAATTATTTTTAATAATTATTATCTTTAATTATTTACTAATATCTTTAATTATTTTTCATGATCTTTATTTTTTTTAAATACTGTCATAAATTATTTAACATGCTTATTCCATTTGTAATATTTGTTTGGTTTCTACTTATTTTTTAGAAAATTATGAGTAAATTCTTATTTGTAACATTCTCAAATATTAATAAATCTGAAAAAATGAATAATATACAATATATAGAATAATAATGATTTTTAATTGACGTGTAAACACGTAAAAAAACACTCCAGTTGTTTATGTAAAAAAATCGTTTATGTAAAAAAAAATTTTATAAATCTCATTAGATAATTACTTTGTTTTAAAATGCCCAACGAGTATCACTGTTGCGACATGTTATTCTCACAAATGAAGGCCGGTTTTTTCGTTTCATAAATCATCGATTTGATCGAGATATATTTTACACTTCGATTTCTAAATGGCTTTAATGAAATAAATATCATTAATTTTATGATATTAATGTACTTTATTGAGACGTCAGGCAACTGTAATTCCTGGTGCTACATCAATTAACACGCGCGCACGAAACTTTTGACCTTTCAACGATGCGAAGCGTTACACGCGCAATTACGCAATTTATCAAGTCGCGAGGAATGAGAATGAAATCACGCGGGGAGGAGAACGTCATTTATAGCGGCCGATCGCGAACGCCGGGCGAGAAATTAATTTCGAGACGCCGTAAATCGAAGCAGCGGGTCCGAAACTGGCGTTTCTGCCACCCGCGCATCCCGGGATTAATTGCTGTCGCCGTGGTGATTAGGGAACCGTACCGGATCCACCGCCCCCGCTAAATCCGCCGTTATGAAACATCTCGTTAGTGTGTGCGCAACGGTATGCGTCGCGCGACAACCGGTGCGACGTGTATAAACACTTGTAGAACAGAGAATATACGCGTGGCACGCGTGTGACGGAGGCATTCCTGCGCGCGAGGACGCACAATCGGCTGCAAAATTCCCGACAGCATCCTCCTGCCCGAATGCTCGGCGAATTTCTCGGTCATACCATTCCGGACGCTGAGAAAATTGCAAAAACTATGTAGCATGATATAATTATTGCAGCACGAATAGATCGTTCGAGATGTGCTATTTTATTTTAAAAATATTGAAACATCTTATTAGAGTCAGTTTAATGACCTGTTTGTAAATAATATGTAATTTTTTAAATCATTAAATTATTTTAATACATAAAAAGAAAGATTTTAAAAAGATTAAAAAAATTTTACTGATAGATCTGGAAATAATTTTGTTGAACTAATTTGTTGGAAATTTAAACTAGTTCCTAGAATATTAAAATTTTTTGCAGTATTGTTCATTATTTTTTTAATTTTTAACATAATTATTTTGAGAGTGCAATAAAATTATTTTCAGATCTGTATTTAGCAAAATTTTAAATCTTCTAACAAAATTGTTTTCCTTTCATATATTAATCTTAAATTAGATCACATGTTTAGGTCTTTACATATTCTATTTGTTAGCAATAAGATTTACGCTGATTTATAACTGTCGAGTTTGCTTCTTAATACAATAATTTCATTGAATTACGATATCATTTTTTTCATCAGCCTCAAAAAAACACACAAATCTAACTAAACGCGAACACATTACGCGATCTCAGAGATCCCCAAATCACTTTAAAATATGGCGAAATACTGTGTCGATTTCTTGATTCGTTGCTCACCCTATACTTGAGGCTTTAGCGAAGATGTCCCTTTACGAATCTCATCAAACAGATGCGACACCATCACGTCGAGTTTCGAAACTCATCGTCGTCACGTCTACTACTCTCATTGGAGAGCAATCGAACGACGGACTAACATAGCTTAGCGACCTATCCTAGTTTTAAAATCGATAAAATTCATTTCATGATCGGTATATGACGACAGCGATTACGGGAGTAATCGTTTAGTCTCATGATGGAAAACAAACTTTATTTGAAATTGGAATGAGTCGTTTTTATTAATGTTCAGAAAGGTGTAACGTTGTGCTTAAAAAAACTACTCAATAAATGCACGATGAAATTTTCTTATTATAAAATTTCTACATTTCCTGTATCTCTTCTCCCGGAATATTAATTTATCAATATCTGAAGGCTCTAATTTTAAAATTAGATAAAGATATGGACACTGAGAGAAAAATTGTTTGATATTTAGAATTATAATATATTACTGTAATTATGATTTTGACTACTATAATGTTAGCAATAATAATTATATGTACAGTTCTATCAACTAATATATATGTATAGATCGCAATCGAAAATGACTATAATTATAGTTATTATAACCATCAAAATGATTAAAATGAACATAAAAATTATTTAAATAATTATAATTATAATCATTTTTGGTTGTCAACTATATACACACGCGCGTACGCGTATGTGTGTGTGTGTGTGTGTGTGTGTGTGTGTGTGTGTGTGTGTGTGTGTGTGTGTGTGTAT